>Ga0153956_1000027_pt1 | contig 246344 bp, 223 predicted proteins | sample TSFL040MetaG_FD_104704 | JGI IMG/M metagenome (GOLD analysis project Ga0153956, IMG submission 104704) | Attine ant fungus gardens microbial communities from Florida, USA - TSFL040 MetaG | ecosystem: Host-associated > Fungi > Mycelium > Unclassified | place: USA: Florida, Wekiwa Springs... | reverse complement strand
TCGATGAGTGCCCAAAGTTCGTCGTCGAGTATGGGTTTAGCCATGTCCTTTTCGTCGTCGAAACAACGAAAAGGTTAACAGGATTCGTCGAGAGTAAACAGCCCCATTGTTCATTTTGTTAAGGGTTCTAAATGTAATCGCTTTTAAGTGGACACAGTTTGCTGCGTCCTGTTCGCTGAGGCCAAGTTCCCCGCGCATGCGCACTTCGACCCTGCGGTCAAAAGCCGCTTCCCATAATTTCTACCACCAGCCAATGAGCCGGTGCAGGGCAGCGGGAGGCGTGCTGGCGGCCCGGAAAGCTGCTTGGCCTGCGCACAAAGCGGCTTCGACGATTTGCCCTTCGAGGCCCATTTAGAACAATTCAGGATTGGCAAGGGACTTTCAGATGCCATCAATTTACTCTCTGATGGACATCGAAAACGACGTTGGCTGCGCTGAACCGCGGGGCCAGACGCAACAGTCGAGTCTCTCATGGTCGCAGGATGCGCCGTGACGACCCCTTGTAGAGTGAACTGAAGGAGCCTTCCATGGCGCACGAACTGCTCACCCCCGATTCTTGTGCTCTCGCGCTCATTGACCATCAGCCGCAGATGTTTTTCGGCACGCATTCGCATGAACGTACGGGCGTGCTGCAGAACATCCAGATTCTGGCGAAAGCTGCGAAGCTGTTCAAAGTTCCGACCATCCTGACCACCATCGCCGCCGATACCTTCAGCGGCCGCCTCCTGCCCGAAGTTCAATCCGTCTTCCCGGAGCAGAAACCGATTGACCGTACGTCCATGAACTCCTGGGAAGACGCGAACTTCCGCAAGGCAATCGAAGCGACGGGCAAGAAGAAGATTGTCATCGCGGGGCTTTGGACTGAAGTCTGCGTAGCGTTTCCGTCGGTCCAGATGCTTGCCGAAGGCTACGAAATCTATGTGCCGACCGATGCGTGCGGTGACATCACGCAAGAAGCGCACGAACGCGCTGTTCAACGCATCATCCAGGCCGGCGCCGTCCCGATGACCTCACTACAGTTCATGTGTGAACTGCAGCGCGACTGGGCGCGCGGCGAGACATACGAAGGTTGCATGGACATCTTCAAGGCGCACAGCGCCTACGGTATCGGCGTGCGCTATGCGAAGCAGATTCTTGGCGAGCATGCGAGCGAAGCGGGTTAATCGGTCAGTCGATTGACGCATCGGCCCGGCGCCCCTTGCGCCGGGCGCTACCGTACGAGGATGACATGACAGTGCAAAGCGATGCCGCTGTGTATGCAGACGCCGTATTTTTCAACGGCAAGATTGCTACGCAGGATGAGAAGCGCTCGTTCGTCACCGCGATTGCCGTCAAGGACGGTAAGGTTCTGGCGACTGGAAGCGACGCAGCCGTGATGCAACGCGCCAACTCGCAGACGCGGAAAGTCGACCTCAACGGTCGTACGGTGGTTCCCGGGTTGAACGATTCACATCTGCACGTAATCCGAGGCGGACTGAACTTCAACCTCGAGCTCCGCTGGGACGGAGTGCCCTCGCTCGCCGATGCTCTCGACATGTTGCGCCGGCAGGTTGCGAAGACTCCCGCTCCGCAATGGGTGCGCGTGGTAGGCGGATGGAACGAACTTCAATTCACGGAAAAGCGTGGTCCCACGCTAGAAGAAATCAACGCCATTGCGCCCGATACACCGGTCTTCATTCTTCACCTCTACGACAGTGCGCTGTTGAATGGCGCAGCCGTGCGTGCGGTCGGTTACACCAAAGACACGCCTGACCCTCCTGGGGGCGAAATCCAGCGCGACCGCTCGGGCAACCCCACAGGAATGCTGATAGCACGCCCGAACGCGGGCCTTCTCTATGCAACGCTCGCGAAAGGTCCCAGGTTGCCGCTTGAAGACCAGACCAACTCCACGCGTCATTTCATGCGCGAGCTGAACCGTCTCGGCGTCACTAGCGCCATCGACGCGGGGGGCGGTTACCAAGCCTATCCGGACGACTACGCAGTTATCATGAATCTCGCGAAACGCGGCGAACTGACAATGCGTATCGCGTACAACCTTTTTACCCAGAACGCGAAGAAGGAAATTGACGACTTCGCAAAGTGGGTGAAGATGACCAAACCCGGCGACGGCGACGACTTCCTGCGCATGAACGGCGCTGGCGAAATGTTGGTATTTTCCGCGGCTGACTTCGAAGACTTTCTTGAGCCGCGTCCCGATTTGCCAACTTCGCTAGAGGCCGAACTGGAAGCAGTCGTGAAACTGCTCGCGCAAAATCGCTGGCCGTTTCGGCTACACGCTACCTATGACGAGTCGATTGACCGCTTCCTGAACGTGTTCGAACGTGTAAATCAGGAAGTACCGTTCAACGGTCTGCGTTGGTTCTTTGACCACTGCGAAACGATTAGCCAACGCAATATCGAGCGCATTGCCGCGCTCGGCGGTGGCATCGCCGTGCAACATCGTATGGCTTATCAAGGTGAATACTTCATGAACCGGTACGGTGCCGAAGCTGCGGCAACCACTCCGCCTATCCAGAAAATGCTAGCCGCCGGTCTTCCAGTTGGCGCCGGTACGGACGCCACGCGCGTTGCAAGCTTCAACCCATTCGTCTCGTTGTACTGGATGATTTCCGGCAAGACGGTCGGTGGTACGCAACTCTACCGCCGTGAGAATCAGCTCGACCGAATGGAGGCGTTGCGTCGATATACCGTCGGTAGTAGTTGGTTCTCCGGCGAGGACGACCGTAAGGGGGCGCTCGTTCCCGGCCAATTTGCGGACTTTGCTGCGCTGTCCGAGGATTTTTTCACCTGCGACGAACTGCACATCAAGTATTTGACTTCCGTCCTCACCGTGGTCGGCGGTAAGGTCGTGTATGCCGACGATGAGTTTAGCCAGCTTGCGCCGCCCTCGCTGCCGGTGAGTCCGTCCTGGTCGCCCGTCGGTGAGTTCGGTGGATACAGCCGTTACAAACCTGCGGCGGTAAATAGCCAGGCATGCGCCGACGGCTGCGTAAATCTTTGTGGCATCCACGCGCATGGGCACGCCTGGGCATGGCGCAGTAATGTTCCTGTGGGAGATAGCAACTCTTTCTGGGGAGCTTTGGGTTGTAGCTGCTTCGCATTCTGACAATGTGTGCGCTCGGCTGGAGTCAGCTTGGCGCACACCAATCTTTTGAGCTCGCCCATATGAGGGATGTACAGACTGGAGGCGGTACCGTCCCGGTGGACATCGGCTTACTGTTTTTGCGTGTCTCGGCAAGTCTTCTCCTGCTTGCGGTGCACGGCTTGCCGAAGATCCTCGATTACCCACACGAAGCTGCTGTGATAGAGGACCCGTTCCACTTGGGAAGGACTGTTTCCATTGGATTTGCGATATTTGCCGAAGTCCTCTGTCCGCCGCTGATGATGCTTGGCTTTTTTACCCGATTCGCAGCCGTGCCAATTCTCATCGTTACGCTGATAGCGGTAACTGTTGTTCATCGTAACTGGACCCTGGCCGAAGGCCAATTCGCATGGATGTTGCTGATTCTGTTTGGGACGATAGCCGTGGCTGGACCAGGCAGGTACAGCCTGGATGGAAGACGCACGATGTCGTCGATACGCACGACTAGCTGACGGACGCAGCACACCTGCGTGAAGCAATGTATTTCTGTGCGACGGATCGCCTGACTCTGGAATATGCAGGTACTGGTGAGCTTCCATCCACATCCGCCAGGTCTTGAAGAAAACGTGACGGCTCAGGGTTTCTCGTGTCGGGACGCGCCCCCACGCGTTGCACTGAACAGGTCGAGAGCCGGAAACCACCGGCGAAAGGAGTAGCTATGGCGGTGCTTATAGCCGGGATAGCAATTCCGGACAGCGCAATGGCATGTGCGGCGACGACCCTTGTGCGCGCATGCTGTCCGGACATCCTGTTTCGTCATGCCTGCAGGGTGTTCCTTTTTGCTTCACTTATAGGTCAGCGACGGTCGGTGCAGTTTGAATCTGAAATGCTTTTTATTGCATCTCTGTTTCTTTACTATGGGCTCGGCCCGCTATGCCGAGGGTCAGGGAGACGTTTTGAGGTGGATAGCGCCGATGCTGCAGGCCAGTTTCTTCGGGACCGCGGCGTGCCCGTGACGACTATCCACGACGTATGGAGTGCCATAGCGCTGCATACGACCTTTGGAATCGCAAACCATCCAACGCCGCTAGTCGGACTATTGAACGCAGGCATCGAGACAGAGTTGATGGCGATGCATTTTGACGAGGTAGCGGAGAACAAACGAACGGCTATCGTGCAGGCCTATCCACGTGGGCAAGGATTCAAGTCGCTTGTAATCGAAGCGTTCGCAGAAGGGATGACCAGCCGTCCAGAAACCACTTTTGGTACGGTACAAGCCGACGTACTGGACCGATGCGACCCGGACTACCGGCGCCTCAACTATTGCGGGCGCATCCTGGGTTCAGCCTGGACGGAATGAGCAAAATCATTTCTGTGAACATCGAATATTGAATGCGAGGTACAAGATGCCTTACCTGATTTCACTGGGTGCAGGCTTTGTAGTCGGCTTGCTGTATTGGCTCGTGCGTGTGCAGTCTCCGGCACCGCCGCTCATCGCCCTCGCCGGATTGCTGGGCATCGTCCTGGGCGAGCATGCTGTACCTGTAATCCGCGCACAACTCCTGCCCGCCGCGCACGTGGCAGAAGTTTCGCAAGCCCAAGACCAGGCGGGCAGCCCAACGGTAAGGACGGACCCAAATAGAGGCGGCAAATGAAGTACGAGGACAACGCTCTCGCTGCAATTGCCGGTTTTGTCGACACATTGGGTTTTGTTGCGCTTTTCGGGCTTTTTACCGCGCACGTGACGGGCAACTTTATCCTCATCGGCGCCGAAGTGGCCGGATATGGTCAAGGTGTGTTGATGAAATTGCTGGCGTTTCCCGCTTTTATTGCAGGCGTGACGCTAAGCAGCATATTAATGAAGATAGTTCGTCCAGACCGGCCCACTGGCGGATCATGCGTTCTGTATTGCGTCCAGGCTATCTTGCTACTTGGTTTCTGTCTGATGGGTTTAAAGGTTGCCCCAGTTGTAGACGTCGACAACGCGTCGGTTGTCATTTGCGGCATGCTCGGCGCAGCCGGCATGGGCGTGCAGAATGCCCATGGTCGACTCGTAGCGCGCCCCGGTGTTCCGCATACAGTCATGACAGGAAACGTGACCCAGACAGTGCTGGACGTGCTGGACCTCGCGTCGTCGCAAGTGCCGGCCGAAACGAAAGCCACAGCGCGGGCACGCCTCAGAAAGACGCTTCAGGCCATCGGCTGCTTTGCCTTAGGCGCTACAGGCGGTGCACTTGGGTACAAACATTTTTCTTTTTGGGCTCTGATTTTGCCCCTCGCGGCGCTTGTCTGGCTCGCCTTATCCGCCCGAGGCGGACAGAACAATGCACAGCAGGCAAAAGCAGCAGGTCCGGTCGCCTAGCAGAATTATAAGAGGTCGGTTTTTGCCGTCCAGCAACCACGTACTAGAGAAGCTCAGGAGTTTTCCTATGGCACACAACTCAATTTCCCGCTTGCTCTCAACTGCGGGTATCACTTGCGCATTACTTGCAGGGCTTGTTCCGTTTGGCGCACACGCGGAAGCGGACTATCAAACTGGCACGGCACCAACGCCGAGCGTCTCAGTCGGTCCACAGTACGACACCACGCACGTCTATGTTTCGAACGACGATATAGACGCCTTCGTAAACAGCTTTATCGCCACGTTTGGCGGCAAGGCTTCACCGCGTGCGGTCTTTACCGTTACCCCGACGCCGAGTAAAACAGCATCGCAGTATGTTCAAACTCCATTCGGCATGCTCTCCGTTTTTGCCTTTCAGACGCCGATACCTCACCCGTTCGGCCTGGAGCGCCACGGGTATCTGGTGACCGACATCGACAAGGCCGTCAAGGCGGCTCGCGCTTCAGGTGCTGATGTTCTTGTCGAAACATTCGACGACCCCATCGGCAAAGACGCCATCATTCAGTGGCCAGGCGGGGTCAATATGCAGTTGTACTGGCATACCAAAGCGCCATCGTATGCGCCGCTCGAGACGGTTCCCGACAACCGTGTGTATGTTTCCAAAGAGGCCGCCGGAAAGTTTGTTCGCAGCTTTCTTCGGTTTTCGCACGGCAAAATCGTGTCCGAAAATCGTAGTGCAGACGCTGGGGAGATTGGACGCGCCGGAGAGACTGTGCGTCGCATCCGCATCCAGTCCGGGTTCGGAAAAATGGTAGTTTTCGTGACAGATGGAAAATTGCCGTATCCCTTCGGCCACGACACGACCGGTTATCAGGTTCCCGACCTGGCGGCGACGCTGGACAAGGCGCGGGCGAACGGAGTGAAGGTGCTGTCGCAGCCGTTCCAAACCGATATCGGCAAGTCGGCAATCGTTGAGTTTCCGGGCGGTTACGTCGCAGAAATCCACGATACGGTAACCGAATGACCGAAAAAAACTCGAAGCCTCAGCCGCAGAATTTCGGTCACGCTGCGGCAATTGCGTACCTTGCTATAGCAGGTATGGCATTTGGCTCGATTGATGTCGCTCGTGCGGACTCTGATGAAGCAGCCTCGAGCGGTGCCGCGGCCGCTTCCGAATGTCCGGTCAAGCGCCCCGCTGTGATGTTTAATCGGTGGCAGGAGGACTGGGGGGTCCTGGCGAACTCTTGCGTTCCCAGGAAGCCGCTGGATGGGCTCAAATACATCCCGCTCGGCGCCGACCCGTCCTCTTACCTCTCTCTGGGTGCGAACCTGCGCGAGCGACTTGAGGTAAATGATGCACCGCTCTTTGGAATAGGTTCCGGCCACTCGGACACCTATCTTATCCAGCGTGCGCAGATTAGTGCGGACGCGCGCATCGGGTCGCACCTTCAGTTCTTCGTTCAATTGGAAGACGCACGGCCCTTCGGCAAGGACAACGTGACCCCTGTCGACAGGAATCCACTCGACCTCGAACAGGCTTTCGTGGCATGGGTCAGCCCTTTAGGCGGAGGCACTGTCAAGTTTAGGGGCGGGCGACAGGAGATGGCGTTCGACCTGCAGCGCTTCATCTCAGTACGCGACGGCCCGAACGTGCGCCAGGCCTATGACGGCGTGTGGGCTGACTATGAATACGGAAAATGGCGCTTCATAGGCTATGCAACTCAGCCGGTGCAGTATCGCGATGTGACTACGTTCGATGACGTGTCCAACCGGCATCTAACGTTCAGCGGCGTACGCTTCGAGCGCCAGAGTGTCGGGCCAGGCGACCTGTCAGGCTACTACTCGCGTTACAACCGAACGGGTGCCCACTTCCTGGATGCCGCGGGCGACGAGCATCGGGATGTGTTCGACGTGCGCTACACGGGAAAAGTCGGTCGGGTGGATTGGGACCTTGAGACGATGTACCAGTCCGGTCATGTTGGTCAAGACACCATAGGGGCGTGGGCCGTCGGCTCGCTAGCTGGATATACGCTGGACTTGCCATGGTCTCCAAGGGTGGGCATACAGGCTGATGCCGCTTCTGGCGACAGACATCCAGGCGACGGACGAGTAGAGACGTTCAATCCGCTATTTCCGAACGGCTACTATTTCACCCTGGCGGGGTACAGCGGCTACGCTAACCTTATCCACATCAAACCGTCGATCACGCTGAAGCCCTCAGATCGGCTATCGCTTCTGGCGGCCCTGGGTTTTCAATGGCGCGAAACGACCGGCGATGCTGTCTATCAACAAGGTAGCGCGGTTGTACCCGGCACTGCGGGGCACGGCAGCCTATGGACCGGCATGTACGCGCAGATCAGGGCAGAGTGGACCATTGCATCGAACCTCATCGGCTCCGTGGAGGCCGTGCACTTCCAGGTGGGCGATTCAGTTCGCAACGCAGGCGGCAGCAACTCCGACTATGTCGGTGTAGAGATGAAATACGGATGGTGAAAGGCTGCTACTCGGCGAGCAGGTATTCACGCGCCATAGTGCGGGCCCGATGAAGGCGACGGACATTCTTCACATAGAACATTTTTCCATCTCCTTTGAGCGTTAGAGAGAAGCCCTCTCATCCGCCAGGAGGATACGAGCATAAGAATTAGTTCGAACCCCAATTTAAATATATACTTGAAGTCAACCTGTGAGCGCCTTGCCAGATGTCAGGCACCCGCCGTCGCGGTAGCGCTTTGGACGCGAGGCGCTGAGGCTAGGTGACGCCGATGACCCGCCCGGAAGCAACCCCAAAAAGCCACAATCAAGCATGGTTTTTGGTTCGGGTAAAGCTGAAAAGACTTATAAAGCCTCGGTAGCGTCATCACGTGATATCGGCGGAACACAGCAACTACCGACCAAGGTGAGGTTTCTCGTTGAGCCATCTGTGAGATGACCGTCAAATAGTTGAAGTCAGAAGCCCATTGTCATAGCGCGTGCCCGCTCAGATGGCATTTGATGAGGGTTGTACGATGATTCGAATTGGGAATCTCGCGATTCTCCCCGAGAGGCGAGAGGTTTATTCCGACGGAGAGTTGGTCGTCCTCGGCGCACGCGCGTTAGACGTGCTGTTCGTGTTGCTTGGAGCAAACGGCGCGTTGGTAACCAAATCAGAATTGTTGCGGGAAGTCTGGCCCACCACGGTCGTCGAGGACAACAATCTGCATGTCCACGTCTCTACCCTTCGTAGGCTCCTGGGGGACAATCGAAAACTATTGGTGAGCGTCTCGGGCCGAGGATATCGGTTACTGCGGCCGGACGGCTCGGAGGATGTTGCCCGCGCCGACAGGCATTCGGCCTGGGCAGCCCCCGAAGAGACGTCCCGCACATCCGGCTCACCGTTGTTTGGACGCGAGCAATGTTTAACAAAGATTATCGAGTCACTCGAGCTGCATAGCGTTGTGACTCTCGTCGGCGCCGGCGGCATAGGAAAGACCTCGCTCGCACGGGAAGTCGGACGCCTGAGCGCCGAGAAATACCCAGGCGGCGTATGGACGGTGGAACTTGCTCACCAAACCTCGTTAGACTCGATTCCGGCGGCCGTGGCGTCCGCAATGGGCTTCGCGGTGCCGCAAGATGCAAGGGCAACTGAAGCTATCTTCAGTCTGATTGGTCACCGCCCCACCCTTCTGATCCTCGACAATTGCGAACACCTGATTGACGCAGCTGCCGCTTTTGTCCATTGTCTTTCGCGCTCCAATACGTCGTGGAAGGTATTGGCGACTAGCCGCGAGTCCTTGCGCATTCCCGAGGAACGTCCATATCATGTCGACCCGCTCGACGTCCCTGAGAACGAACAGTCTGGCTTGTCGATTCTCGAACTCAGCGCCGTTCAACTTTTCCTTGCGCGCGCGCGCGCAGTTAGCCCGCAATTCGGCTCCGATATAGGTTCCCTTGCGCTGGTCGGGGAAGTTTGCAAGCGACTCGACGGCATCCCGCTTGCAATTGAACTAGCGGCATCACGTGCAGCTGTATTGGGAATCAACGTCCTCGCCGAGAACATCGATGCTCGCATCCAGACCCTGACCGGAGGGCAGCGCGATGCGTTACCGCGGCACCAGACCTTGAAGGCGACGTTCGACTGGAGCTACAACCTGCTCTCAAGATTTGAGAGGGTCGTCCTCAATCGACTGGCGGTGCTTCGCGGAGATTTTTCCTTATCCGACGCATGCGCCATAGCAGGGGCCGAGGAATTCCCCGACGACAAAATCAGTGAAGCCATTCTCGCGCTCGTCAACAAATCTCTAATCAGCCTTGACACCGCTAAACCGCAATGTCCATACAAACTTCTTGAGACAACACGCAGCTACGCTCTGCAGCGATTGACAGACGACGGCGAGCGGAGTCTCGCAGAACACCGACGTGCTGCGTATCTCTGCCGGAAATTCAAGCACATCCAGGACGTGTCCGGGGCAAAAGGGGTTGAAGAGTCACTCACGGAGATATTTCGACGTTTTGAGAATTTCCGTGCCGCGCTAGATTGGAGTTTTTCACCTTCGGGAAACGCTGTCATAGGGCGAGAATTGGCCGAACTCATTGTGCCACGTCTTTTCGACCTTTCGTTGGTGCGGGAATGCGCCAGCCGGGCGCTTCAGGCACTTAACTCGTTCACCGAAGGAACTACGCAGTCCGCCGAATGCGGAACAGTACTGCGGCTCCTTTCGGCCTACGCCTCCGGACTCGTCTATGTCAAAGGACCGTGCCCGGAGACGCTCCAAACATGGATGCGAGTCAGGGACCTAGCAGTTTGCCAGCAAGAGCCCTGGTTCGAAACACGCGCGCTATGGGGGGAGTGGAATTGGCACCAATATGGCGGCAGTCCGCGAAATGCTTTGCGCGATGCGAAGCGTTTTCAGGCGCTTGCGAACCGGCACTCCAACGAGCCCCATCAAATCCTTGCTCACCGCCTCATCGGCATTGCGATGCACTATTGTGGAAATCATCTCGAAGCACATGCGCGACTGAAGCGGATGCTGGCTCGCTACATTCATCCGAAACATGGGCGCGATGTCGTCGGTGTGGGCGTCAACCATCGGCTTGTCGCGCAAGCGACTGTCATCCGCATTCTGTTAGTGACAGGTGGTATCGATGAAGCTTGTCGGTTATGCATCTCTACTCTCGACGAGGTCAACCGGTACGGGCATGGAATGACTACGGCTTATGTGCTGGTTGAATCCGCCATTCCTTTGTCGTTCTTCACGAACGATACCAAGCTGTTGCGCTCGGCAATCGCCCAACTTCACGACATTTCGGTGAGATTTGGATTCGAAATCTGGAGAATCTGCGGTCAGTGCTTTTCCTTTCTGGCAGCATTGATGGACGAATACGACGACCAACTGGCCGTCCGCTTCGAACAATCGATTGCAGAAATGCGCGTAACCGGCTATCTCGCCCCTTTGACTTTGCTTCATGGCATGATGGCCACTGTCTTCGAACGAGCAGGCAAAGATGATTGCGCTCTCAAGCTGATTACGTGTTCGCTACAACACTGCGAAGATACAGGGGAATATTGGTACTACCCGGAACTGTTCCGGATAAAGGCCGACATTCTCGGGAAAATCGAGAGCCTGCAATATGCACCGAAGGAAGCCGAGTCACTCCTGCTGTCCGCGATGAGCCTTGCAAGGAAACAGGGTGCCAGGTTTTTTGAATTACGAGCCGCAGTCAGTCTCGCAAAACTGTACCGGGCACACGGTAGCGAGGGCAAGGCGACTGCGGTGTTACAAAGAGAGTAGCGCATGGGTTTGGTCGCATAGTTCTGCCATGCGCCTGCCTGCGGAGTTTGATTACGCTCCGCGCGTCTGTACAAAGTAACAGTGCATTTGCCGGGCGCCCGTGCTGCCAAAGCCCCGCGCGTGTTGAGCGCGCGGGGCATATGGGTGACCCGGTTTGTACGTCGAGTCGGGTCCGCCAGGGGAACCGTGACATCCGCGAGGTGCGCGATGCCGCAGTCGATCTGCGGCTTCAAAATGATGCGGTCGATATCTTGTAACAGCTAACGGCGCATTTGAACCTCTGCTACGTTTCCGCGATGCGCGATTGCGTAACCGGTATCCCGAGTCGGAGGTCAACATCTAATGTCCGCGCCGAGACGAGACTTTCTGGCTTCTCCTTAAACTGAGGGCGCTGCGGCAGTACCGATTGTCTGGCCGATAATTTCCGATAGCCGATGGTTGCCAGACACAACTCCATTGCTCGTCGCTCGCCATTTTCGTCAAGTTTTTGAAGCGCATACGCTCTGGCAGTGTAATGAAGGCGATATCCGGCCTCCAACTGACCTTTGTCGTCGCAGACAAGCAGTGACTTCGCGGCTAGCCCGCGAATGGCCTCGCTGACTTCCTTGTGCGACATTTGCTCGTCCGATGCCAATGCGCAGACGTCATCCAGGGAAAAGGGACCGTGGAACACGCTTATTCGACGAAACACGGTCTTTTCATTTTCTTCCAGCAGCTTATAGCTCCAATCGAATGTCGCCGTTAGCGTCTGATGCCGCGGCAGTGCAGTCCTGAACCCACCCGACAAACTATTGAACCGTTCATTTATCCCGATTAACAAGGCGTCAATTCCCAAAACCGCGGCACGGGACGCCGCAATTTCAATTGCAAGAGGAAGCCCGTCGAGCCTTTGGCATAACTGGCTTATAAGTTCGAGAGTCAGTGCATCGTGTCCGAATTGTGAATCGACCGTCCGCGCATGAGCCACAAACATAGCTATGGCACTCGGTACGGCCGCGGGCAAACTCATGGGGCATTCGGATGAAACTTGCAGCGGTTGAACCTGGTAGACCGCTTCACCCGCGGTTCCGAGCGGTACCCTACTTGTGGAAAGCACAGCACACTGGTGGTTCCCGGTGACCAGGTCAGCGACTAAATGCGACACTGGTACTGCGAGGTGCTCACAATTGTCGAGCACTAGCAGTAACGAAGGTGCACCTTGGCTGTGGCCAGTTTTTGAAGAAGCACCGCGGCCTTTTATCGTGGCGACAATCTCGTGGATGGACTGGCGGACTGCGGAGGCGTCGTCGAAATGCGCCAGTTCGATAAAGAAGACACCATCCGCGTAGTCCGGCTGAACGAGTTTCGCGGACTGAACAGCTAATCGGGTTTTTCCGATTCCGCCAGCCCCCGTCAAAGTTACAACCCGGGACGCACTCAGCAGCCTGTGGATGTCCTTGATTGCCTCCTGACGCCCGAACAATACCGGGCCTGACGCTGGAATCGCATATGCGCCACCTAAATCATCGCGGATTGCTCGCTGTATAGACGCGGTTCCGGATTGCGCCTCAAAATTCAACTGATATCCGCGTCCCGAAACCCCAACCAGCAATCTCCGATACGGTCCAAGCAACTTTCGAATGGCTGATACGTGGACGTAGATGTTGCTATCGTCCATAACTGCACCTGGCCACACCGTTTTAATTATGTCCTCCTTCGATACCAGTTGCCCCGCCGCATCGAGCAATAAAAGCAGCAGGTCCGTCGTTCTTGCGCTTACCGACACAAGTATGCCGTCCCGATAGACTTGACGGCGCGACTTGCAAATCTCGAGGTTTCCGACTCGCAACATGACGAGGAGGGTTGAATAAGTCAACCAGAGGTTCAAGGACTTTCCATCCCTATTATTGAAGCTCCCTGCGTCTGGTGGTTGTACGCGAGTCTCATAACTTGTATGCGAGTGCTAATTCGCGGAGGGCCTCAGCCCGAGGTATCGTCGGACGTTCGCCCTTGACTAGCGACGAGTGAACGGGTCTCGGGTTAAATGCGGCATATGCGCGAACAGGGCTCCCTGCGGAACATGGAGCCCTTTAGCGGTAGGGCGCGCGCAAGCTATTTCTGGTGCAATGGCGGCGGTTCTCGTGGCATGCGAAAGCTGTCGCTACGGAAGCCATTGCCGTTTGTCAGGGATTGTTAGCAGAATCGACGGTTGACCAGCAGAGAGGGCGTGGAGCGACGGGGGAACGGAAGCAGAGAGAAGCATTCAAGACAGACAACGCACGGAAGGGTTTGCCACGTTGTGTTTCAGGGTGACCAAGCAACTTCGATGCAAAGACGCCGCTCGAGAGTGCACCGTCGCATCGCCTACTGCGAATACCGCCGTGCCAGTGCACTAACGAGCGTTAAGACCGCAAGCCCGGCGATTAATAGCGGATGTCGAAACAAACGCGTTAGGGGATCTCTCTTGGCGCCCTACCATTTGTTTTGCGAAAGTGCGACGGCGTCACGGTGACATCGCGAGAAAAGACTCTGCTCAAGTGGCTGCTATCTACAAACCCGCAGGCAAGGGCGATTTCAAGAAGACTTAAGCCCGAATTCGTCAGCAGCATCTTCGCTTTTTCCACCCGCTGCAACCGTAGCCATTGATGCGCAGGCATCCCCATCGATGTCTTGAACGCCCGAGCAAAATGACTCCGCGAGAGTCGGCACGCGCCAGCCAGCTCCTCGAGTGAGACCTCACCGTCAAGACGAGCCAGCAGGAGCTCCTGCGCACGTTTCAATTGCCAGTTTGCAAGCCCTCCTTTAACACTCCGCGTATCCACACTCATACCGCCATATCGTTCGCATAAGTGAACACTGAGAGCCAACGCCACTGATTCGACGAATAATTTGCTGGCGTGTGCATCCTTTTGAAGAGCCGGCAATAAGCTTGTAGCAAGACCGTAGACAACCGGGTCGCAAGTATTCTCGCTCGGCGGAAGTCTTAGGGTCCCGATGTGTTGAACGCCCAGTTCGTCGGCAATGTCGTTAAGCGCAGGCCGAGGCAAATGGACGTGCAGTATGTCGAACGCTTTGCGCATGTTGCCACGCCAGCGCTGGTCCAGGGGAAACGCAACAACCGAGCCTCTCGCGAATTGCCCTCTGCCCGTCCTTTTTCCGTTCATCCATAGGTCTGAGCCATCGAACGAATTCCGCAGTTGGATGTATATGGCGAAAGCGTCCTGCTGCTGGCTCTCCGGCGTCATGCCAAAGTTCGGTGAATCACACCTTTCGCGAGTGATAAACAGCGTTGACTTGTTGAGGACCTGAACGAAGACAGTGGGAGCGTCTGACAGGCCGGTGTATGCAGTCCGCGTCTCATTGTTCGAATTGCTCGTGGCCATGGCCGCCTTCCCTCCGTGTCGAACGCTCGAAGTATCGTGCGCCACCACTCGGCGTCACGCCGGAACTTCACTTCATATATTACGAACGCGGAAACAATTATGCATCAAACGTAAATTTGCTTGTACATCCGCTCCGAATACAGCATCCGGCTCTTCCAGCTCCTCCTTCACCTTAGCTGCGCTGAGGATTTGATCAACGCGCAGCTTGAAGGCTATCCGGCCGCTTGCTCTCCAGGAACCATGCGAGGCTGAGTGCGCCTACCGCTGACGATACCGTGGGGCTTGGACCAGGTTGGAAAGCTTCAGCGCGGAACGCTCATGTCGGCGTACAATTTTTCATTTTTCTAACGGTAGATTACTGCGCTGTTGCGAGGAGGCCACGCGGACTTTTTGGCCCGTCGGCAGCTTTTCGATTAGACCGCGCGCCGCCAGTCGTGGCGAGAGTACACACCTTCAATCCCTTGCTTCCAACAGTGTTCGGTCCGCGACTCGCGCGGACCTCATTCAAAGACACTGCGCCGCGGCCGCCTGAGCGCTCGCGCACGGGCGGCGCTCCATATGAATATGTGGATTAAATTGTTGTCGCGACCCGGTCCCTTCGATAAGCTTTCGCGAAGGCGCGCCGCCGGCCGGGCAGGCATCGAGCCCGCGCAAGGCCAGGCCGCACGAGGCCGGAGCCGGCCCGCCTGTGCAACGGCGCCGGGAACGTATCACAATCATGACGACGCACGCGCCCGCCCCGCGTCGTCGCGATAAACAATCACACACAACCAGACGCAAGCCTGACTGCGCTCGTTACCGGAGATCTTATGCGCTTCAAACTGTTCGCAGCCGCCATCCTGTTCACGGCGCCCGCGCTCGTGCTCGCCAAGCCGCTCACCGTCTGTACCGAATCGAGCCCGGACGGCTTCGACGTCGTGCAATACAACTCGCTCGTCACGACCAATGCGTCGGCCGACGTGATCTTCAACTCGCTGGTGTCATTCGACGAAGCCGCGAAAAAGGTCGTGCCCGCGCTCGCCGACAAGTGGGAAGTGAGCCCCGACGGCCTGACCTACACGTTCCATCTGCGCCCGAACGTGCAGTTCCAGACCACCGACTACTTCAAGCCCACCCGCGCGCTGAACGCCGACGACGTGATCTTCACGTTCGAGCGCATGCTCAACGACAGCAATCCGTGGCACAAGGTGGCGGGCGCGAGCGGCTTCCCGCATGCGCAGTCGATGGGGCTGCCGAAGCTGATCAAGTCGATCACCAAGGTCGACGACAACACGGTCAAATTCACACTCACCGAGCCGAACGCAACCTTCGTGTCGATCCTGACGATGGGCTTCGCGTCGATCTACCCGGCCGAATACGCGGACCAGTTGCTGAAGGCCGGCAAACAGGTCGACCTGAACGCGAAGCCGATCGGCACCGGCCCGTTCGTGCTGAAGAGCTATACGAAAGACGCGGTGATTCGCTACGACGTGAATCCGACCTACTGGGGGCCGAAGCCGAAGATCGACCGCCTGATCTACGCGATCACGCCCGACGCAACCGTGCGCGCGCAGAAGGTGAAGGCCAACGAATGCCAGATCGCGTTGTCGCCGAAACCGCAGGATCTCGCCGACGCGAAGAGCGACAAATCGCTCGCGATCGTGCAAACGCCTGCCTTCATGACCGCATTCGTCGCGCTGAACACGCAGAAAAAGCCGCTCGACAACCAGAAGGTGCGCGCCGCGCTGAATATGGCGTTCGACCGCGCCAGTTATCTGAAAGCCGTGTTCGACAATACCGCGACGCCGGCCGTGAATCCGTATCCGCCGAATACATGGAGCTACAACCATTCGATCAAGGGCTGGCCGTACGATCCGGCCAAGGCGAAGCAGTTGCTCGCCGAAGCGGGCTATCCGAACGGTTTCGAAACGACGATCTGGGTGCGCCCGAACGGCAGCGTGCTGAATCCGAGTCCGAAGGCCGGCGCGGAGATGCTGCAGGCCGACTTCGCGAAGATCGGCGTGAAGGCCGAGGTGAAGGTGATCGAATGGGGCGAACTGATCAAGCAGGCCAAGCAAGGCCAGCATGACACGCTGTTCATGGGCTGGGCCGGCGACAACGGCGACCCGGACAACTATCTGTCGCCGCTGTTCAGCTGCAATGCGGTGAAGTCGGGCATCAACTTCGCGCGCTTCTGCGATCAGGATCTCGACAAGCTGATCGCCGACGGCAAGGCGACCTCCGATATCGCCAAACGCACGAAGGCGTATGAAGCCGCGCAGCAGATCATCCACGACGAAGCGCTGTGGATTCCGCTCGGCTATCCGACCGCCACGGTGATCACGCGCAGCAATGTCAGCGGCTATCACGTGAGCCCGTTCGGGCGTCAGAACTTCGGCACGGTGGTGGTGCAGTAGGTTCGCACTGCGCCTGCTACAAGCGCGCCGCAAAAAACAGCTTTGAACCGCACCCCGAAGGCTGGACGCCGATCCGGCCTTCGGGGTGTTTTTTTGAGCCGCGCGGATTTCGTTCAATACGTGCCTTGACCGGGGGCGCCAAAGCGGCAAGCCGAATTAGCACCTGCGACATGACGCTCTCGTGCCGCCCGGCGCACCGCTATAACACTGTGCAACCTTTGTTCGACGAAGTCTTGGGCCTTTGCCCGTCATATTGCCTCCCGACGCCATTTTTCTTACGCGAGGGGCTGACAATTGCTTGCCGCAATATGCGGAACACAATTTGACAGGACAGGCTATGGCAATTCAGACGCCGACGCGGACAGGTTTCAAGCGGTGGCAGGACGGAATCAACAAGGCTGTAAGCGACGTCAGATGGGACTCCTTGGATTGCGAGATCCGGATGACGGTCAGTGAGTACAACCACCATCTATCGGGCACTGCCGGGTACATCCCCTTGGATTGGCAATTTATCAAGGCGATGGTGTGGGTCGAAACAGGCGCAAATCATCCTCAATGGAATTTGCGGCCGATGCAAATCGGGGTCGAAGGTGATCCCGGATTAACATCGTTGCTTTCGGGCAATGAAGGCGGTGATCTGATACTGCCTCCAGTCTGGAAAGGACGATTGACAACGACATTGGTTAGAACGACGCCAGCCTATAACATCTGCGCTGGTATCGGTTATCTGCTCATGCGTATGGCAAAGTTCGAGTACCGAAGCGTACCCAGTGCCGACTCTCAAATTTATGAAATCGCCGTCAAGCCGGGCGATAGCCTGGGCAAGATCGCGAAGGTTCAAGGCACCACAATCGATACGTTAAAAAAGCTGAACCCGGCAGTCGCTGTTCTGCATCCCGGACAAACATTGAAGTACCGTAAAGCGTCCGTTCAGAAAGTTATTACGAGCTGGCGGCACATCTCCACGACGTCGATAGCTCAGCGCTATAACGGAGGTGGCGACCCCAACTATGCCGAAAAGCTCGATTACGCTTTGTCGTTGGTGCGCGAAGGAAAGGCCGCCCTATGCTCACAATAAAGCCGATCTGTTTTGTCGCGGCAGTCTGTTTGCCGGCGATCGCTCTCGCCGCCTCAACCGCTCCCGCTACGGGCGAGCGGGCTCTGCTCGAGGAATGCAGCGCGTTCTCACAGGCAGGAATGCGGGATTGTCTGGAGGAAAAGGTGGAGAACAGTCAAAAGGCCCTCAGCCAGGCCGAGCAGAAGATGGCCGGGACCCTCTCCGGATGGGATGAAGACAACGGGTACATCCGCCAGGCTAAGACAAACCTGGCCGCATCAAACAAAAAGTTCGCCGAGTACCGCGAGGCTCAATGTGAATTTTCAGCGTCGCTAAGTGGCGGCGCGGCCGGCAATGCGCACGATATACGCCATTTGGCTTGCGTGTCGGAACTCAACGACAGGCGAGCCGAGCAACTAGGCAACGCCGCCGCCGACTTGCCCTTGAAGTAGTTCGCTTGAGCATGCCCAGCATCGTTGCGCCGCCTGGTGCCTTCACGTAGAGCAGACCTATTCGGTCTCGCTATTGCGCTCGCAGCGAACGATGCCGAGTTTAAAAAGGCCCACGGTCCAAGACCGCGCCGTTCTATCGGCGTCTCGAACCGGAGCCAGGTCAAACCGCCGAACTCAAACCGCTGCGCTCAAACCGCCGCAAACCGAATCACCCCATCCGCATCCAGCGTGCGCTTCAACTCCCCCTTGCGCCACAGCAGATGCAAATGCGCGAGCGCTTCGCCCATTGCGAACGTCATCTGATGGATATCGAGCTGGCGCTTGAACATCAGCGGCACGATGTCGGCCGCGCTGTGCGGTTTTTGCGCGCACGCATCGCGCACTTCGGCGAGCCGCGCATCGTGATGCTCGCGCAACTGGCGAATCCGCGTGCGCACGCCGCGAAACGGCTTGCCGTGCGCGGGCAGCACGAGCGTGTCTTCCGGCATCGTCTCGTAGCGGCCGAGCGATTCCAGATACAGCGCGAGCGGCGAGCCTTCCGGTTCGATATCGAACACCGACACGTTGGTCGAAATACGCGGCAGCACCATGTCGCCCGACAGCAGCGTGCCGGTCTGCTCGCAATACAGCGCGCAGTGCTCCGGCGAATGGCCGAAGCCCGTCACGACACGCCACGTTCTGCCGCCGATCTTCACGTCCTCGGCTTCACGCAGACGCCGGTATTGCCGCGGAATCGCCGGCACGAGCGCCGTGTAATAGCTGTCGCGGTTGCGCAGCTTGTCGAGCGATGCTTCGTCGGTCAGGCCGTGCCGCCCGAAGTGCCGCGCCGCCGCCTCGCCGCCCGCGTTCGAGCCGTCGCCGGTGGCCATCACGCGCGCCTGCATGTATTCGCCGAGCGTCATCCACAGCCGCACGTCCCAGCGCTTTTTATCGCCGCCGCCGCACACCCAGTGCGCGAGGCCGATGTGATCCGGGTGGCAATGCGTGACGATCACACGCAGCACCGGCAGGCCGTCGAGCACCGTGTCGAACACGTTCTCCCAGTTCTGCCTGATCGTGTCCGACGCGATCCCGCAATCGACCACGGTCCAGCCCTGCTGCCCGTCGATCTCGTCGCGCAGCAGCCACAGGTTGATATGGTCGAGCGCGAACGGCAGCGGCATGCGCAGCCACAGCACGCCGGGCGCGACCTCCATCGTGCGGCCGGGTTCGGGCAGCGTGTCGTTGAAGGGGTATTGGAGTTGATGTTCGAGTGCGTTCATGAGCCTGTCTTCTCCGGCGACCGTCGGGCATAGCGAGGTATGCGATGCCGGCCGGCCTAGTTGTGGTTGCTTTCCGTTCAAGTTGACGATAACGTAAACGTCGATTCTATCGTCCATTTCCGGTTTTGTGCCCGGCCACGGGATATCCCGATGAACACGCAATATACGATCACCGAGCTCGCGCGCGAATTCGACGTCACACCACGGGCGATCCGCTTCTACGAGGACCAGGGTTTACTCTCGCCGAGTCGCGAGGGATCGAGCGGCTTGCGGCGCGTCTATTCCGGGCGCGATCGCACTCGGCTGAAGCTGACGCTGCGCGGCAAACGGCTCGGCTTCACGTTGTCGGAAATCCGCGATCTGCTCGATGTGTACGAATCGCCGACCGATACCGTATCGCAACTGCATGCGTTTCTCGCGACCGTCGCGCGTCATCGTGACGTGCTCGAACGTCAGCGCGAAGATCTGAACGCGACGCTCGAAGACCTCGCACAGTACGAAGCACAGGCGCGCGCGCTGCTCGAAGGCGGCAGGCACGCCGCAAAGCCCGCCTGAGCTGCGTGGCGTTCGCCGGAGTTCGCGCCGTGATGAATCACTTTCCCGCAAGGATCCAACCGCCGCCACCGCCGGCTTTGTCGCGATACGGCGATTCGCGCGGCGACGCGCTTCGAAGCCGGCGGCGGGCATCGTCCGCAACAGCTCGCGCGCCAGACGCGAACCCGCGAGCAGGCACCGCCGGCACGCGCCGCCCGGCGCCCATCTCATGGCCCGGCGTGCAACGGCCGAGCCACTTTGTCAGAGGCATCATGAACACGAAGCCTATCCCTGCCGATCATCCGCTCGCGCATCTGTTCGACAACAACGACGCGTGGGTGCGGCGCATGCTCGCCGAAGACCCCGAATACTTTTCGCGTCTCGCGCATCAGCAGACGCCCGAGTATCTGTGGATCGGCTGTTCCGATTCGCGCGTGCCGGCCAATCAGATCATCGGCCTGCCGCCGGGCGAGGTGTTCGTGCACAGGAACATCGCGAACGTGGTCGTGCATACCGATCTGAACTGCCTGTCGGTCATTCAATTCGCGGTCGATCTGCTGAAGGTCAAGCACATCATGGTGGTCGGCCATTACGGCTGCTCGGGCGTCGGCGCCGCGCTGCTCGGCCGCCGCATCGGCCTCGCCGACAACTGGCTCGCCCATGTGCGGGACGTCCGCGCGAAGCACGCGGCGCTGCTCGACGAATGGCCGATCGGCCAGGCGCGTCATCATCGGCTCGTCGAATTGAACACGATCGAGCAGGTCGCCAACGTGTGCGGCACGACGATCGTCGAAGATGCATGGGCGCGCGGCCAGCAGTTGACCGTGCACGGCTGGGTCTACGGCGTGCACGACGGCCGGGTGCGCGATCTCGGCATGCGGGTGGGTAGCGCGGCCGCGCTCGAACCGACCTACAAAGCGTGCGTGGCAGGCGTCTCGGCCAACCGCGCGCGCACCGCGGAAAACGATATGGTCGCCGCCGACGCCGCCCGGTTGGACGGCGTGAAAGCGGTTGTCGAAGGTGTGATCAAGGAGTTCGGAAATGAGTGACGCAAACCACAGTGGGACCCATGCAGATCCGGTTGTCATCGTCAGTGCCGCGCGCACGCCGATGGCCGCCTTTCAGGGCGACTTCGCGTCGCTGAGCGCGCCGCGGCTCGGCGCAATCGCGATCGAAGCCGCCGTGCAACGCGCGGGCCTGAAGCCCGGGCAGATCGACGAAGCGGTGATGGGCTGCGTGCTGCCCGCCGGCCTCGGCCAGGCGCCCGCGCGCCAGGCCGCGCTCGGCGCCGGTCTGCCGCTCGCCACCGGCTGCACGACGGTCAACAAGATGTGCGGCTCCGGGATGCGCGCGGCGATGTTCGCGCACGACATGCTGCTGGCCGGCTCGCTCGACGTGATCGTCGCGGGCGGCATGGAAAGCATGACGAATGCACCGTACCTGCTGCCGAAAGCGCGCGGCGGTATGCGCATGGGTCACGGCCAGGTGATCGACCACATGTTTTACGACGGCCTCGAAGACGCGTATGAAAAGGGCCGCCTGATGGGCTCGTTCGCCGAGGAATGCGCGGCGTCGTTCGACTTCACGCGCGACGCGCAGGATGCGTTCGCGATCGAGTCGCTGAACCGCGCGAAGCGCGCGAACGAAGACGGTTCGTTCGACTGGGAAATCGCGCCGGTGAAAGTGGCGAGCCGCAAGGGCGAGCTGACGATCACGCACGACGAACAGCCGTTCAAGGCCAATCTCGACAAGATTCCGACGCTCAAGCCCGCGTTCAGCAAGACCGGCACCGTGACGGCGGCGAACTCGTCGTCGATTTCGGACGGCGCGGCCGCGCTCGTGATGATGCGCGAGTCGACCGCAAAACGGCTGGGTGTAACGCCGCTCGCGCGCGTCGCCGGTCATTCGACTTTTGCGCAGGAGCCCGCGAAATTCACCACCGCACCGGTCGGCGCGATCCGCAAGCTGTTCGACAAGAACGGCTGGCGGGCCGGCGACGTCGATCTGTACGAGATCAACGAAGCGTTCGCGGTCGTCACGATGGCCGCGATGAAAGAGCACGGTTTGCCGCACGACAAGGTGAACGTGAACGGCGGCGCGTGCGCGCTTGGCCATCCGATCGGCGCATCGGGGGCGCGCATTCTCGTCACGCTGATCGGCGCGCTGAAGAATCGCGGACTGAAACGCGGCGTCGCGACGCTGTGCATCGGCGGCGGTGAAGCGACGGCGATGGGTGTCGAGCTGATCTGATACGCGGCGCGGCGAAAGCCGCGCACGCGCCAGCAACGAATCGGGAAGGCAGGCGATGAAGACAGTGTTGATCGTCGGTGCGTCGCGCGGCATCGGCCAGGAATTCGTGCGGCAATACAGCAGGAGCGGCTGGCGCGTGCTCGCGACCGCGCGCGACGGCGCCGCGCTCGACGCGCTCGCGGAACTCGGCGCGCAGACCTTTGCGCTCGATGTGACCGCGCCCACGGAGATTGCCGCGCTCGGCTGGAAGCTCGACGGCGAACGGCTCGATGCGGCCATCCTCGTATCGGGCGTATACGGCCCGCGCACCGCGGGTATCGACGCGATCACCGCGGAAGACTTCGATCACGTGATGCACACGAACGTACGTGGCCCGATGCAGTTGCTGCCGATCGTGCTGCCGCTCGTCGAGGAAGCGAACGGCGTGCTCGCGGTGATATCGAGCCGCATGGGCAGCATCGGCGAGGCGAACAGCACGACCGGCTGGCTGTATCGCGCGAGCAAGGCGGCGCTGAACGACGTGCTGAAGCTCGTATCGCTCGATACGCAGCGCGCGACCTGCGTGTCGCTGCATCCGGGTTGGGTGCGCACCGATATGGGCGGCGCGCAGGCGGCAATCGACCCGGCGCGCAGCGTCGCGGGGATGCGTGAGCTGCTCGCGCAGGCGGCGGCATCGCGCGATGCATTTCATGGCCGCTTCTTTCAATACGACGGCACGGAACTCGACTGGTGAGCAATTTTTTTGCATGGGATCGGAGATACGCTCATGGTGCTTGATCAGGACCACCTGATGGTGCGCGACGCGTTGCGCACCTTCGTACGCGAAGCAATCACGCCGTATGCGGCCGGCTGGGACCGCGAACGCACCTTTCCGCACGACGTGCATCGCCAGCTCGCCGGACTCGGCGCATATGGCGTGCTGGTGCCCGAAGCGTATGGCGGCGCCGGCATGGATGCGCTTGCGCTCGCATTGATCCTCGAAGAAATCGCCGCCGGCGACGGCGGTACATCGACCGCGATCTCGGTCAACAACTGCCCGGTATGCAGCATCCTGCTCAGCTACGGCAACGACGCGCAGAAACGCGACTGGCTCACGCCGCTCGCGCGCGGCGAAATGCTCGGCGCGTTCTGCCTGACCGAGCCGCAGGCGGGCTCCGATGCGTCGGCGCTGCGCACCACCGCGACGCGCGATGGCGACACGTACGTGCTGAACGGCGTCAAGCAGTTCATCACGAGCGGCAAGAACGGCGACGTCGCGATCGTGATGGCCGTCACCGATAAGGCCGCCGGCAAGCGCGGCATCAGCGCGTTCATCGTGCCGACCCAAACGCCGGGCTACGTGGTCGCGCGCGTCGAAGAAAAACTCGGCCAGCATTCGTCGGATACCGCGCAGATCGTGTTCGACGAGTGCCGCGTGCCGGCCGCGAATCTGATCGGCGCGCAAGGCGAAGGCTATCGGATTGCACTGTCGGGGCTCGAAGGCGGGCGCATCGGTATCGCCGCGCAGAGCGTCGGCATGGCGCGCGCCGCGTTCGAGGCCGCGCTCGCCTATGCGAAGGAGCGCGAGAGCTTCGGTGCGCCGCTCTTTTCGCACCAGGCGGTGCAGTTCCGTCTCGCCGACATGGCGACGCAGCTCGAAGCCGCGCGCCAGTTGATCTGGCATGCGGCATCGCTGAAAGATGCGAGCCAGCCGTGCCTGACCGAAGCGGCGATGGCGAAGCTGTTCGCGTCCGAAGCGGCCGAGCGCATCTGTTCGGCGGCGTTGCAGATTCACGGCGGCTATGGTTATCTGAGCGACTTCCCGGTCGAACGGATTTACCGCGACGTGCGTGTGTGTCAGATCTACGAAGGCACGAGCGATATCCAGAAGATCCTGATCGCTCGCGCACTCAACTGAAATTCCATGACCAGGCCCTCGTTGTCGCAGCAACGCCCCGCCGACTGTCCGTGCGGCGGCGCCACCCCCGAAGCGCGCAGCGGCGCCGCCGCCAAGGCGCCGCGCTTCGCGCAGTGCTGCGGCCGCTATATCGATGGCGGCGAAGCGGCGCCGCGCGCGCTCGAACTGATGCGCTCGCGCTATAGCGCTTACGTGCTCGGCGCGACCGACTACCTGCGCGCAACGTGGGACCCGCGCACCTGCCCCGCCGATCTCGACGCGAACCCCGCCGCGCCCGACGCACCGCGTTGGCTGGGTTTGCAGATCAAGTCGTTCGCGCAAAGCGATGCCGGCCATGCGAGCGTCGAATTCGTCGCGCGCTACAAGGTGGGCGGACGCGCGCATCGGCTGCGCGAACTGAGCCGCTTCGCGCGAGGCGAAGACGGACGCTGGCGTTATGTGGATGGCGACGTCGGCGAGGTCGGCGAGTAGCCGATCCGCACTCGCCGGCTAACAAGTCACCGCGGCGCGCATATCACGCGGCAAATCTTTCAAAAAACTTTCCTGGCCTGACAACGCGCTTCGAGCCGCGCTATCCGAGGCCCTCGTCGAGAGCCTTTTTTGTCGGCGGCGCGCGACAGCACCAACACGCCATTTATCCGCAAGCTGCGGCCATATGCTGCCAGGCCCCGCCAGGCAAGGCTTCGCGCCGTTCCACGCGACGCGGCAATTTTTTCGACGCGGGTTCTCCTTGATTGCCCAAAACAAAATTGGCGTGCCAGGATGACCCCGTTGTTCCATGACGTCACGTTGCGACAGCGCGCATCATCCGCTGCGCATGATGCGACAGGAAACCGTGCCGGCCACGTTATCAGTGCGAGCCGCGGCGGTTCGGGAGCGCATCAGGTGACGCTCATCATCGGCGCGTGGGGTCGCGTCGGCCGTTGGGTTCATCCCGTGCGATCTCGATTGGCGTACTGCGCGAAGCGCACTACGCATACGAGTGAGTTTGTGTGTCGAAAACGCCAACGCCAGCAGTGTGCCGGCAGCGAGTGTCGACAGACGCAGCGCACGGAGTTCAGGACAGGTCTTTAAGGCAGGTGCGTCGATGGGGTTGAGCAAGATTCTGACGAAGTGTGCGGCGATCTGCGCCGCGGCCACTTGCGCCGTCGCGATCGCGCACGCCGATCCGCTCGCCGCGAATTCCGCCGTCACGCGTGCCGCCGCTCTAAACGCCACGCCGCTCGACGACACCCAGGCAGGCCCGCTGTCGCGCGCACGCGTGCCGCGCATCGCGCTCGACGATGACGTCTATCTGCCCACCGCGCACCTGAACGAACAGATCATTCGCGTGCCGGTCGACGCGGACGGCACGATCACGCTCGAAACGACGATCTACAAACCGGACGGCCCCGGCCCGTTCCCGATGATCGTGTTCAACCACGGCAAGATTCCGGGCGACCCGCGCACCCAGGAGCGCAGCGACCCGCTGCCGCTCGCGCGCGAATTCGTGCGCCGCGGCTACGTGGTGGTCGCGCCGAACCGCCAGGGCTTCGGCCACTCGGGCGGCGTGTACGAGCAGGACGGCTGCGACGTCGAAGCGAACGGCATGGGCCAGGCCGGCGACGTCGCCGCGACGATCAATTACATGTCGAAGCAACCGTACGTCGATGCGACGCATATCGCGGTGGCCGGTACCTCGCACGGCGGACTCGCGACGATCGCGTACGGCACCGAAGCGGCACCGGGCGTGCGCGCGCTGATCAACTTCTCGGGCGGCCTGCGTCAGGACGCGTGCGAAGACTGGCAAGGCAATCTGACGCGCGCATTCGGCGCATATGGCGAAAAGACCAAAGTGCCGTCGCTGTGGCTGTATGGCGATAACGATTCGGTCTGGAATCCGCAGCTCGTCGCCAACATGTATGCCGCGTATGGCGCGCACGGCGCAAGCGCGAAAATGATCGATTTCGGGCGCTACAAGAACGACGCGCATCGGCTGGTCGGCGACCGCGATGGCGTGCATGTATGGTGGCCGGCCGTCGAGTCGTTCCTCGCGCGCGCCGGCATGCCGACGGCCGTGCAGTATCACGTCGCCGATCCGGCCGCGCCGAAGCCGACCGGCTTCGCGTCGCTCGATGCGGTCGACGCGGTGCCCTATGTCGACGAAGCGGGCCGCAACGGCTATCGCAACTTCCTGCATCAGTATCCGAGCCGCGCGTTCGCAGTGTCGGATTCGGGCGCGTGGTCGTGGGCCGAGGGCGGCGACGATCCGATGTCGGTGGCCATCGCCAATTGCCAGAAGCAGAGTTCCGATCCGTGCCGCCTGTATGCGGTCGACAACTCGGTCGTGTGGGGCAATCAGAATTCGCAGACCGCGGATGCGGACGGCGCCGTGCCGGCCGACACCGATGGACGGCACGCTATCGCAAGCCGCGAGTGACGCGCGGTCAGCACCGGTTTCTTCAGTTGAGGGAGGCCTGCTGTTTCAGCAGGCCTTTTTCGTTTTGTGATTGCCGCAGGCCCCCTTTCCTGACTCATCGTCCCTACTGAAAAAGCGGCCGACGTCCAGGCCGCCCGCCCGCTCTTTTCCCGCGCCCGGAACTCGCGCGGATGCCATCCATATCACGTCCCCACGACAAAATTCCCACGGCGCGCGCCGGCAAACCCTCACCGGCTGCCACTCCCCGCCAGTAGTAGCCCATTACTTTGACGTCGTCATCTACATCGATCAGCGAGCTTCTATTTCGATGTGCTTCTAGCTGTGTCGAACTGCGCCGAACCCCGGCCCCACGGCGAAAAGCGCCTATTTTTCCGCAGGTGCGCGCCGCCCGATAAACCGTTAATCTCGACCCCGCGCGCTCGTCGAGATTCGTGCGCCGCCTCCGATGCGAGCACGCGGCGCGGCTAGACGCCCCCTGAAACGGGGCTCGAAACGACTCGCGTGCGTCAGCGGCAAATAAGCACCCTGGAGTACCCCTTTGGAAAACCCGGCAGTTCCCTCGCTTGCACCGTCCATCACAACGCCGGCCGCCCCTGAAGACTGGGTGGCCCGCAGCCTGCGCGCGGTATGGCATCCGTGTACGCAGATGAAGCATCACGAACGTCTGCCGCTCGTGCCCGTCGCGCGCGGTCAGGGCGCGTGGCTGTACGACCGCGCCGGCCATCGCTATCTGGACGCGATCAGCTCGTGGTGGGTCAATCTGTTCGGCCACGCGAACCCGCGCATCAACGCGGCATTGAAAGACCAGCTCGATACGCTCGAACACGCGATGCTCGCGGGCTGCACGCACGAGCCCGCGGTCGAGCTCGCGGAACGTCTGCATGCGCTGACCGGCAACACGCTCGGCCACGCGTTTTTCGCCTCGGACGGCGCATCGGCGGTCGAAATCGCGCTGAAGATGAGCTTTCATACGTGGCGCAACCGCGGCTTCGCCGACAAGCAGGAATTCGTCTGCGTCGCCAACAGCTATCACGGCGAGACCATCGGCGCGCTGGGCGTGACGGACGTCGCGCTGTTCAAGGATGCGTACGATCCGCTGATTCGTCATGCGCATGTCGTCGCGTCGCCCGATGCGCGGCTCGCGCAACCCGGCGAAAGCGCCGCCGACGTCGCGCGCCGCGCGCTCGAGCCCGTACGCACGCTACTCGACGCGCGCGCGAACCGGATTGCCGCGCTGATCGTCGAGCCGCTCGTGCAATGCGCGGCCGGCATGGCGATGCACGATCCTTCGTATGTCGCCGGGCTGCGCGCACTGTGCGACCAGTACGGCGTGCATCTGATCGCCGATGAAATCGCGGTCGGCTGCGGGCGCACCGGCACCTTCTTCGCCTGCGAGCAGGCCGGTGTCTGGCCGGACTTTTTATGTCTGTCGAAAGGCATTAGCGGCGGTTATCTGCCGCTGTCGATCGTGCTGTCGCGCGACGATATTTTCGCAGCCTTCTATCACGACGACACCGCGCGCGGCTTTCTGCATTCGCACTCGTACACCGGCAATCCGCTCGCATGCCGCGCGGCGCTCGCCACGCTCGATCTGTTCGCGAGCGAGAACGTGCTCGCCGCGAACGCCCGCAAAGGCGCGACGCTGGAGGCCGCGCTCGCGCCGCTCGCCGGCCATCCGCAGGTGCGCAATCCGCGGCAGCGCGGCACGATCTTCGCGTTCGACGCGGTGATCGACGACCCTGAGCTTGCCAGAACTTTCTCGCGGCGCTTCTTCGAAAACGCGTTGCAACGCGAACTGCTGTTGCGCCCGATCGGCACCACCGTGTATCTGATGCCGCCGTATATCCTCGACGACGAAGAACTGGCGCTGCTCGCCACGCGCACGCGCGAAACCTTCGACGCGACACTCGCCAAGGCCCGCTGATGCATCTGCTCGACACGCTGGCCGAAGGCCTGAAGGAAATCGACGCGCGCGGACTGCGCCGGCGCCGCCGTACCGCGGACACGCCGTGCGCCGCGCACATGACCGTCGACGGCCGTCCGATCGTCGGCTTCGCGAGTAACGACTATCTCGGCCTTGCCGCGCATCCGCGGCTGATCGAAGCGATCGCCGAAGGCGCGCGTCTCTATGGCGCGGGCAGCGGCGGCTCGCATCTGCTCGGCGGCCATTCGCGCGCGCACGCGCAGCTCGAAGACGATCTCGCCGCCTTCGCCGGCGGCTTCGTCGACGATGCGCGCGCTTTGTACTTCAGCACCGGCTATATGGCCAACCTCGCGACGCTGACCGCGCTCGCGGGCCGCGGCACGACGCTGTTCTCCGACGCGCTGAATCACGCGTCGCTGATCGACGGCGCGCGGCTGTCGCGCGCCGACGTGCAGATCTATCCGCACTGCGACATGGATGCGTTGAGCGCGATGCTCGACGCGTCGGAGGCCGAGGTCAAGGTGATCGTCTCCGATACGGTGTTCAGCATGGACGGCGATATCGCGCCGCTGCCGCGTTTGCTCGAACTCGCGGAGCGGCACGGCGCGTGGCTGATCGTCGACGATGCGCATGGCTTCGGCGTGCTCGGCCCGCAAGGCCGCGGCGCGATCGCGCAAGCCGCGCTGCGCTCGCCGCATCTGATTTCGATCGGCACGCTCGGCAAGGCCGCCGGTGTGTCGGGCGCATTCGTCGCCGCGCATGCCACCGTGATCGAATGGCTGGTGCAGCGCGCGCGGCCGTATATCTTCACGACCGCGTCGGTGCCGGCCGCCGCGCATGCGGTGTCGGCGAGCCTGCGCATCATCGGCTCGGACGAAGGCGACGCGCGCCGCGCGCATCTTCAGCAGTTGATCGAGCGCACGCGCGCGATGCTGAAAGCGACACCGTGGCTGCCGGTCGATTCGCATACCGCCGTGCAGCCGCTCGTCATCGGCGCGAACGATGCGACGCTCGACATCGCCGCGTCGCTCGATCGCGCGGGCCTGTGGGTACCCGCGATCCGTCCGCCGACCGTGCCGGCCGGCACGTCGCGGCTGCGCATCTCGCTGTCCGCCGCGCATTCGCACGCGGATCTCGACCGGCTCGAAGCCGGCCTCGGACAACTCGGAGCGGGCGCCGTATGAGCAACCTGAAGCACGCGGGCGACGCGCTGTCGCTATTCGTCACCGGCACCGATACCGAAATCGGCAAGACGTTGGTGTCCTCGGCGCTGTTGCGCGGCTTCGTGCGCGCCGGCCTGCAAGCAGCCGCGATGAAACCGATCGCCGCCGGCGCGCTCGAGGTGAACGGCGTGCTGCACAACGAAGACGCGGATCAGCTCGATGCCGCTTCGAGCGTATTGCTGCCGCCGGAAATGCGCACGCCGTATCTGCTGAAGGAGCCGGCCGCGCCGCATATCGCCGCCGCGCTGGAAAACGTGACGTTCGATCTCGAACATATCGTCGCGTGTCACCGCCAGGCGCTGCGGCGCGCGGACGTGGTGGTGGTCGAAGGCGTCGGCGGCTTTCGCGTGCCGTTGACCGCGACCGGGGACACCGCCGATCTCGCGGTCGCGCTGAACCTGCCGGTCGTGCTCGTGGTCGGCATGCGGCTCGGCTGCATCAGCCATGCGCTGCTCACCGCGGAAGCGATCGCCGCGCGCGGCCTCACGCTCGCGGGCTGGGTCGCAAACCGGATCGACCCGGACATGACGTTCGCCGACGAAAACATCGCGTCGATTCGCGCGCATCTCGCGCGTGCCTACGACGCGCCGCTCTTCGGCGTGGTGCCGCATTTCACTCCGGTCTCGGCGGATCTCGCGGCCGAACAGCTCGACATTCAACGGCTTCTGCAAACGCTGCGCACGATGCGCGCGGCGCAGAGCTGAACCCTTTGCATCGCTACACGAGGACCGATCACATGACGCAACTGAACATCACCCCGGGCGCCGTCGGCAGTACCCCGAACAACGCCACCGCCGAGGCTGCCGACGCGAAGCCGCTCGCGCGCTGGCGCGTCGCCGACATCGTCGCGCTGTACGAACTGCCGTTCAACGACCTGCTGTTTCGCGCGCAGCAAACGCATCGCGAGCACTTCGACGCGAACGCGGTGCAATTGTCGACGCTGCTGTCGATCAAGACCGGCGGCTGCGAAGAGGACTGCGCGTATTGTCCGCAGTCGGTGCATCACGACACCGGTCTCGAAGCCGGCAAGCTGATGGCGCTCGACGATGTGCTCGCCGCCGCTCGGGTCGCGAAAGACAATGGCGCGACCCGCTTCTGCATGGGTGCCGCGTGGCGCAGTCCGAAGGATCGCCATCTCGAACCGATCAAGGACATGATTCGCGGCGTGAAGGCGATGGGCCTCGAAACCTGCGTGACGCTCGGCATGCTGGAGACGCACCAGGCGCAGGCGCTGCGCAATGCGGGCCTCGACTACTACAACCACAACCTCGATACGTCGCCCGAGTTCTACGGCCAGATCATTTCGACGCGCACGTACCAGGACCGTCTCGACACGCTGGAGCGCGTGCGCGACGCCGGAATCAACGTGTGCTGCGGCGGCATCGTCGGCATGGGCGAATCGCGCCGCGAGCGCGCCGGGCTGATCGCGCAGCTCGCCAACATGGAGCCGTATCCGGAATCGGTGCCGATCAACAATCTGGTGCAGGTGCAAGGCACGCCGCTGACCGGCACCGAAGCGATCGATCCGTTCGAATTCGTGCGCACGATCGCGATTGCCCGCATCACGATGCCGCGCGCGATGGTGCGCCTGTCGGCCGGCCGCGAGCAGATGGACGAAGCGCTGCAGGCGATGTGCTTCCTCGCCGGCGCGAATTCGATTTTCTATGGCGACCAGTTGCTGACGACCAGCAATCCGCAGGCCGAAGCGGACCGCAAGCTGCTCGCGCGTCTGGGCATTCGCGCGGAGGCCGCGCAGCAGATGCCGGCCGAACCGGGCGGTTGCGACGCCGGCTGCGGGCATAGTCATACGGCTGCGAACTGAGCGCGGACGTTTCGGTTCGGATCACACCCGCGCGTGCATCCGCATGCGGGTGTGAAAAAAGGCTGCCTCGTCGTACGACGAGGCGGCCTTTTTGTTGCGCCGCTAACTGCGAGACTCACTTCCGCTCGACGATGATCTGATCGAACGCGCCGAACGTGCCGCTGTCGGAGACATGCGCGGCCGCGCCGTCAACGCGCGGCAAATCGCTCACATAACCGCATGCGGCACGGCTTCGATCGCGTCGTCGCGAAAGCGCGGCGGCGCCGCGCAATGCACGAGCGTATCGATGAAATATTTCGCGCGCGGCCACGGGCCGAAGCCGGCCGCCGTGTTGATATGCCCGGCATCGCCCAGATTGACGAACGCGCTGCCGAAGCGCCGCGCGAGATCGCGCGCATCGGCGAGCGGCATCCACGGATCGGTTTCGCTGCCGATCAGAATCGACGGCACGCCGACGCGTCCGGCGTCGAACGGTCCCGCGAAGTCGAATTTGCGCGGGCTCGCGGGGGCGACGAACAGCACGCCGATCACGTCGTGCGCGAACGTTGCCTGCCGCAGCGCATGCGCGGTCGCGAGGCAGCCGAAGCTATGCGCGGCCAGCACGAACGGGCCGCGTTCGCGCGCCAGCAGCTCGCGCAGCGATTGCGCCCACCGTGCGAGATCGGGCGCATCCCAGTTGGCCTGCTCGACGCGCAGCGAGCGCGCGAACTGCCGCTCCAGCCAGCTTTGCCAATGCGTGCCTTCGCTGCCGTGCAAGCCGGGCACGGTGACGAGCCGTGGCGGCCAGGTCGATCGGGTGCATGAAAGCATATGCGTGCCTCGCTGCGGGAATCCGGGCAATCATTGTGCTGCCGCGTAGCGGCCGGACGAACCAAGTTTTTGTGCTTTGGTTATGGCTCGAACAGGGTTCGGCACCGCCACGCCGGCTCGCGCTCGACCGCACGCGCGTGCGCAAACTCCCGCGAGCGGCGGCGAAAAAGTAGAATGAAGCCTATTCGCAACGGCAGGAGACCCCGATGCACTACGCGTCGTCCCACGCGCCACAGCCGCAGTCATCGACGCTGCGCGGTCGCCGCGCGGCCGGCATCCGTCGCGCGCATGCATGCCCGCCGGCGGCAACACCATCCACCGCCCCAGCGGCGCACACGCGTACAGCGTCGAGCGCGGGCGCACGCCCGACCGTATGAAAATCCTCTTCTACTCGCCGCTCAACGAAGCCGACGTATGGCTGCGCGATCTCGCACGCGCGCTGCCCGATGCCGATCCGCGCGAATGGCAGCCCGGCGACAATGCGCCCGCCGATTTCGCGATCGTCTGGCGTCCGCCGCACGAGATGCTCGCCGGCCGCGATACGCTGCGCGCGATCTTCAACCTCGGCGCGGGCGTCGATGCGATCCTCGCGCTCGAACGCGAACAGCCGGGCACGCTGCCGCCGAACGTGCCGCTGATCCGTCTCGAAGATACCGGCATGGGCGCGCAGATGGCCGAATACGCGACGCATGCGGTGCTGCGTTATCTGCGCCGTTTCGACGAATACGAAGTCCAGCAGCGCGAGCGCCGCTGGAAGATGATCGAGCCGCATCCGCGCGCGACGTTCACGGTCGGCGTGCTGGGGCTCGGCGTGCTCGGTGCGCAGGTTGCGCAAACGCTGGCGTCGTTTGGGCTGCCGGTGCGCGGCTATAGCCGCAGTCCGAAGCAGATCGACGGCGTGACGACGTTCGCGGGCGAAGCGCAGTTCGATGCGTTCGTCGACGGTGCGAAGGTGCTCGTCAATCTGCTGCCGCATACGCCCGATACCGAGGGCGTGCTGAATGCGCGCACGTTCGCGAAGCTCGCGCACGGTGCGTATCTGATCAACGTCGCGCGCGGCGCGCATCTGGTCGAAGCGGACCTGCTCGCCGCGCTCGCGAGCGGCCAGCTTGCCGCCGCGACACTCGACGTGTTTCGCGAGGAGCCGCTACCCGCCGATCATCCGTTCTGGCGGACCCCGCGTATTACGATTACGCCGCACGCGTCGGCAGTGACGTTGCGCGACGAAAGCATCGCGCAGGTCGCGGGCAAGATCGGCGCGCTGATGCGCGGCGAACCGGTGAGCGGCATCGTGCAGGTGCAGCGTGGGTATTGACATGCGAGACGCGTGCGAAACACGCGTGAATGGCACATGAGCGGCACATGAGCAGCACATGAGCGGCGCTTGCGGCCACGCGATTGCACGCGCCGCAAGCGCATCGGCGGTATCGAATCGAATTCAGTTGACTTGAGTTGAAGCGCAGCAACGCCGCGCCACGCGGCAGGAGACAGATCATGGCCCTACCGAAGCAGGTGAAAATCGTCGAAGTCGGTCCGCGCGACGGACTGCAGAACGAAAAAGAATTCGTCCCGACCGCGACCAAGATCGAGTTGATCAACCGTCTGTCGGTGGCGGGCTTTCGCAACGTCGAAGCGGTGTCGTTCGTGTCGCCGAAATGGGTGCCGCAGATGGCCGACGGCGCCGAGGTGATGGCCGGTATCGAGCGCCGCGCCGGCACGATCTATTCGGTGCTGACGCCGAATCTGCGCGGCTTCGAAGGCGCGCTCGCCGCGCGCGCGGACGAGATCGTGATTTTCGGCGCGGCCAGCGAAGCGTTTTCGCAGAAGAACATCAATTGCAGCATCGCCGAGAGCATCGACCGCTTCGCGCCGGTGACGGCGGCGGCGAAAGAGCATGGCCTGCGGATTCGCGGCAGTGTGTCGTGCACGCTCGGCTGCCCGTACCAGGGTGACGTGCCGGTCGTGTCGGTCGTCGACGTCGTGCAGCGCTTCGCGGCGCTCGGCTGTGACGAGATCGATATCGCCGATACGATCGGCGTCGGCACCGCCGAGCAGACGCGCGCGGTGTTCGAAGCGGTCACCCGCGTGTTTCCGCGCGAACGTCTGTCGGGGCATTTTCACGACACGTACGGCCAGGCGCTCGCGAACATCTACGCGGCGCTGCTCGAAGGCATCGAGATTTTCCACGCGTCGGTCGCGGGCCTTGGCGGCTGTCCGTATGCGAAAGGCGCAACCGGCAATGTCGCGACCGAAGATGTGCTGTATCTGATGAACGGCCTCGGCATCGAAACCGGCATCGATCTCGCGCAGGTCGTCGCGATCGGCGACTTCATCTCGAACGCGATCGGCCGGCCCAATGTGTCGCGCGCCGGCAAGGCGCTGCTCGCGAAGGCGCGCAGCGAAGCGAACACCTGCGTATAACCCGCATCCTCACACTTGAATCAGGACCTCCCACGATGACCGACCTCGCGTCCTTCGAATCCGACGATCTCGCCGCGCTGCCCGACTCGGCACGCCGCGTCGCGCTGCTGTTGCGCGAACGCGGTCACGCGGGGCGAATCGTAATGCTGCCGGAAACCGGCAAGACTTCCGCCGAAGCCGCCGCCGGGCTCGGCTGCGCGGTCGCGCAGATCGCCAAGTCGATCCTGTTTCGCCGCCGCGAGGACGACGCGCCGGTGCTCGTGATCGCGAGCGGCGCGAATCGCGTCGACGAAAAGAAAGTGGCCGCGCAAGTCGGCGAGATCGGCCGCGCGGATGCGAAGTTCGTGCGCGAGAAAACCGGCTATGCGATCGGCGGCGTGTGCCCGATCGGTCATGCGACCGAGCCGGTCACGCTGATCGACGCGGATCTGCTCGAACTCGACAGCCTGTGGGCGGCGGCCGGTCATCCGCACGCGGTGTTCAATCTGAGCGCGCAAGAATTGATTGCGCTGACGGGCGCGCCGGTCGTCGACGTCGCGCTGCGCGAGCCGGCCTGAACACGATGACGCCGACGACTGGCGAGCACGAGCGCAACGAACACGGCGACGCCCCGGTGGCGTCGCCGTGCATCAACGTGTGCAGGATGGATGCATCGACCGGCTGGTGCGAAGGCTGTCTGCGCACGATCGACGAGATCGCCAACTGGTCCACGTTCGATAACGACGCGAAGCGCGCGGTGTGGGATGCGATCGAAACGCGTCACGCGCAGTGCATCGCGAAGCGGGCAAAGGAGTGGCAATGAACGCCGCGCCGCGCGTCGTCACGCCCGGTGAGACGTTCAGCTCGACGCTCGCGTTATCGACGGATTCGATCAAGTCGTTCGCGGCGCTGGTCAACGATCTGAACCCGCTGCATCACGACGACGCCTATGCGGCGCAAAGCCGCTTCGGCGGACTGATCGCATCGGGCACGCAGCCGACCGCCTATTTCATGGCGCTGCTCGCGACGCATTTCTCGACCTACGCTCAACCGCTCGGTCTCGAATTCGATATCAAACTGAAGAAAGCCGTGCATGCGCAGGACACGCTGACGATCACGTGGCGCGTGCGCGATGCGCACTGGAAGCCGAGCCTGAACGGCGATCTGACCTACCTCGAAGGCTCGGTCGTCAATCAGCGCGGCGAACTGGTGGTGAGCGGCACGTCGACGATTCTCGTGATGCCGAAGCCGGATGCCGCGGCGCCGGCCGCTACGGCAAGCACCACGCGATGATCGCGCTGCCTGCATCGATCCGGGTCTTCGAGCGCGGCTGGCTGTCGTCGAACAACGTGCTGCTCGTCGACGACGCGTGCGCGGCACTGGTCGATACCGGCTATGCGACGCACGCGCGGCAAACCGTCGCGCTGGTGCGAAATGCACTGACCAATGCACCGACCGACGCACCGACCGACGCACCGACCAACGCACCGAACACGCGCCCGCTCGATCTGATCGTCAACACGCATCTGCACTCGGATCATTGCGGCGGCAATGCGCTGCTGCAGACGACGTGGCCGTGCCGCACGCTGATTCCCGCGTCCGAAGTCGACGCCGTGCGCGCCTGGGACGAAGCACGTCTCACCTTTCGCGCGACCGGTCAATATTGCGAGCGCTTCGGCTTCACCGGCACGATCGCGCCCGGCATGCAGTTGCGGCTCGGGGCGCTCGACTGGCAGGTGCTCGGCGCGCCCGGTCATGATCCGCACTCGCTGATGCTCTATTGCGCGGACGAACGCATCCTGATCAGTGCGGACGCGCTGTGGGAAAACGGCTTCGGTGTGATCTTTCCGGAACTCCAAGGCGAAAGCGGCTTTGCCGAACAGCAGGCGGTGCTCGACAGCATCGCCGCGCTCGACGTGCGCGTCGTAATCCCCGGCCACGGCGCGCCGTTTAGCGGTGTCGAACCGGCGCTCGAGCGCGCGCTGTCGCGCCTCGCATGGCTGCGCGCCGATCCTGCGCGCAACGCGAAAAATGCGCTGAAAGTGCTGATCGTGTTCAAACTGCTCGAAGTGCGCGAGATGAGTTTCGACACGCTGCTGCGCATGCTCGACGATGCGGCCGTGATGCGCGCCGCCGCGTCGATGCTGAAGCCGCGCGCTCAATGGCGCGCCTTGCTGACGGATATGGTTCGGGAGTTGGCGGCGAATAAAGGACCGCTCGAAGTGGACGGCGCGCGTATTGTCGCGCGGCGTTAATGCGCGGTTAATCGCGTGAATAAAACAGAAAGTATTTTGCAAGCAATGAAGCGCTCGAGCAGCGCGATTCAGGCTCGCAAATGTAAAGCGTCGCCACAAAAAGAAAGCCGCTCGACGAAGCGAGCGGCGGAACATCTTGTTGGACGTGATCAGCGTCGCCGTGAATTATACGCGTGCCGCATTTTTGCGACGCATCGGTAATTTCCCTACAGAAGTTTGACAGCTCATTTCAGCATCGAATGCGTGGAAATGTCATGGAACGACGCTATGCGTTTAACCCGTGCGATTGATCCGCTTATATGAACAATGATTGCCGCAAGCGGCGATCGCGCATTTAATCCGTGTATTGATCCACGAGTCGAGCGCGTCTTAATCCGTCAGCGGTGGCTTTGTCGCCGCGCATCAGGTCGACGAATCAGGTCGACGAAAAACGCTTCCGCGGCACGATGCGCCAGCCGAGATTGACGCCGGCCGCCGCGAGCAGAATCAGCGCGGCGCCGAGCACCTGAATCCACGCGAGCGTCTGTCCGAACGCAACGCGATCGACGATGATCGCGACCACCGGATAGATGAACGACAGCGCACCGGTCAACGACGTCGGCAGCTTCTGGATCGCGCCATACAGCAGCACGTACATCAGCCCGGTATGGACGATGCCGAGCACGATCAGATCGAGCCACTGCGCGCCGTTCGCCGGCAGTGCGTCGAAGCGCACGAACGGCGCGAGCAGCAGCACGCCGAGCGAAACCTGGATCAGCGCGAGCAGATGCGGGGGCGTGCCCTTCAGCCGCTTCGTGATGATCGACGACACCGCGTACATCGCCGCCGCGCCAACCGCGTACGCGACGCCGACCAGATACTGCCCCGGCAGCGCGAGCACCGCCGGCTCGACCTTCACGACGAACACGAGCCCGACGAATGCGACCGCGAGCCATGCGATCGTCGATGCACCGATGCGCTCGCGAAACACCAGCGCGCCGAGCGCGACCAGCATGAATGGCTGCGTGTTGTAGACGGCCGTCGCCATCGAGATCGACGCGCGCGAGTAGGCGGCGAACAGCAGCACCCAGTTGACGACGATCGCCGCGCCGCCGAGCAGCGCGAGGCCGAGCATCTTCCACGAGAACAGCTCGCGCCTGAACAGCCCGAGCACCGCGCAGACCAGCGCGAGCGTCGCGCCGCCGAAAATGCAGCGGAAAAACACCACGTTGAACGGGCTTTGCTGCGACGACACGACGAGCCAGCCGATCGTGCCCGACATCAGCATCGCCATGCTCATTTCCGCCGCGCCGCGGCGGATGTCGCCGGGCGTGCTGCCTGAAGCTTTACCCGCGGTTTTGGCCGAAGCCTGGTTTGAAGCCATCATTCGATCCCGGATTCGATTCCTGCATGACTCGCAGTGTAAATAATCCGGCTGCGCGAATACATGGCTAAACTTAAGCGATCCTGGGTTTTTACCTCGCAAACGAAGGCCATCATGAGCAAACGCGTTGCTTCGCCCGCCCCCGTCGCACTCGACGACACCGATCGCGCGCTGCTCGCCGCGCTCGCCCAGGACGCGCGCCAACCGGTCAGCGAACTCGCGAAGCTCGTCGGACTGTCGGCGCCGAGCACGGCCGAGCGTGTGCGGCGGCTCGAAGCACAACGGGTGATCGAGCGCTTCACGGTGCAGATCGATCCGCGCGCGCTCGGCTTCACGCTGCAGGCGATCGTGCGCGTAAAGCCGCTGCCCGGCCAGTTGCATCTGGTGGAGGAAGTGATCCGGCGGATTCCGGAGTTCGTCGAATGCGACAAGGTGACTGGCGACGACTGCTTTATCTGCCGCCTGTACCTGCATTCGATCGAGCAGCTCGACGAGATCCTGTCGAAGGTCACCGAGCGCGCGGAGACCAGCACCGCGATCGTCAAGACGACGCCGGTCGCGCGGCGCTTGCCGCCGCTCGGGTGAGCGGCGCACACGCCAATGCGACACGCGTTACGGCTCGACCGCCTCGAAGAAGGACAGCATTTCGGCAACCAGTTCGTCCGGCGCCTCCTCCGGCAGATAGTGGCCGCAGGACAACGCGCGCCCGCTCACGTCGCGCGCGACGTGCCGCCATTCGCCGAGCGCGTCGAAGCATTTCTCGATCACGCCCTTGTCGCCCCACAGCACACGCAGCGGACAGCCGATCTTGTGGCCACGCTCGATATCCGCGCGATCGTGTTCGAGGTCGATGCCCGCCGACGCGCGGTAGTCCTCGCACATCGCATGCACGGCGCCCGGTTGCGCGAGCGCCGCGCGATACGCGTCGAGCGCGGCGGGGTCGAACGGCGCGAGGCCCGCGTACCGGCTGCCCATCACCGCATCGACGTATGCGGCGGGATTCGCGCCGATCAGCGTTTCGGGCAGCGGCTCGGGCTGGATCAGGAAAAACCAGTGGAAATAGTGGGTGGCGAACGCGCGATCGGTGGCCTCGTACATCGCCAGCGTCGGCGCGATATCGAGCAGCATCAGACGCTCGACCGCGTCGGCATGATCGAGCGCCATCCGGTGCGCGACGCGCGCGCCGCGATCGTGCGCGCAGACCAGAAAGCGATCGAAGCCGAAGTGGCGCATCACGGCGACCTGATCGGCAGCCATCACGCGTTTCGAATAGGGCGTGTGCGCGGCATCGCTCGCGGGCCTGGCCGAGTCGCCATAGCCGCGCAGATCGGTGGCGATCACCGTGAAGTGTTGCGCGAGCGGCCCCGCGCAGCGCGCCCAGATCAGATGCGATTGCGGATGGCCATGCAGCAGCAACAGAGGCGGTCCGGAGCCGCCCTTCACTCCGAAAATATCGACATCGCCCACGGCGACGCGAAAGGGCGTGAAACTCTCGAAGGCCATGGGGTCTCTTGGTCGTTTGAAGTTCTGTGCATTGTAGAAGCCCGCTATGTCCGCACGAGGTGGGATAACCCACGCAAACGTAGAACCTGAACACTCCTTCGAACTATTGCCGACCGCGTCGCCGCGCGCGGCCCGAAGGCTTCGCCTATAATCGAACGACCGTTCTCAAAACGCCGGGCGGCTTCGGGTCGAGGCGCCGGACGCACATGCGCAGCGCGCGTCGCGTCGCGGCACGGCACGGCACGGCACGGCGCTGCACAGCGTGGGCCGCTAAACTTCGTTCAACGCCGGACCCGCCAGGCCGTACCGGTATCTCAAACAGCAACTGCATTTCATAAGACCAGAGCAACCGCCAACGCACGGCCTGGTCGACATTGGAGATTCGCACCATGGCATTGCCCGCCGTTCTGCAAAACCTCGCGCTGCCCGTCGTCGCCTCGCCGATGTTCATCGTCAGCTATCCCGAACTCGTTCTCGCGCAGTGCAAAGCCGGCATCGTCGGCTCGTTCCCCGCGCTCAACGCGCGCCCGGCCGAACTGCTCGACGAATGGCTCACGCAGATCCAGGCGCAGCTCGCCGCGCACAAGGCGGCCCACCCCGACGCGATCATCGGGCCGATCGCGGTCAATCAGATCGTCCATCAGTCGAACGTGCGGCTCGAGCACGACGTGCGCGTGTGCGTCGAGCACAAGGTGCCGATCTTCATCACGAGCCTGCGCGCGCCGGCGCGCGAGATCGTCGATGCGGTTCACAGCTATGGCGGCATCGTGCTGCACGACGTGATCAATCTGCGCCATGCGCAGAAGGCGCTGGAGGCCGGCGTCGACGGCTTGATCCTGGTCGCCTCCGGCGCGGGCGGGCATGCGGGCACGACTTCGCCGTTCGCGCTGGTCGGCGAAGTGCGGCGCATTTTCGACGGCCCGATCGTGCTGTCCGGTTCGATCGCCAATGGCGGCTCGATCCTCGCCGCCCAGGCCATGGGCGCGGATCTCGCCTATATCGGCACGCGCTTTATCGCGACCAAAGAGGCGCATGCGATCGACAGCTACAAGCAGGCAATCGTCAACTCGACGTCCGCCGACATCATCTACACGAACCTCTTTACCGGTGTGCACGGCAACTACATCCGCGAAAGCATCCTGAACGCGGGGCTCGACCCGGACGCGCTGCCCGAATCGGACAAGACCAAGATGAACTTCGGCAGCGACAAGGCGAAGGCCTGGAAGGACATCTGGGGCGCGGGCCAGGGCGTCGGGCTGATGGACGACGTGCCGGGCGTCGCCGAACTGGTGAAGCGGCTCGCCAGCGAGTACGACGCCGCGAAGGCGCGGCTCGGCATTGCGCGCTGAAACGTTCGATTCAAGGCCGGGCGCCGCGGCGGCCCGCGCTACATATTCCGCCGATACTGCCCGCCCACTTCGAACAGCGCGTGCGTGATCTGCCCGAGCGAGCACACGCGCACCACATCCATCAGCACCTCGAATACGTTGCCGTCGTCGATCACCGCGCGCTTCAGCCGCGCGAGCGCGGCCGGCGCGGCGTCGCGGTGGCGCGCCTGAAAATCGCGCAGCCGCGTCAACTGGCTCTGCTTTTCCTCGTCAGTCGAGCGGGCCAGCACCAGCGGACGCGGCGCTTCATGCGGATGCGCGCTCACAAACGTGTTCACGCCGACGATCGGATACGAGCCATCATGCTTGCGATGCTCGTACAGCATCGACTCGTCCTGGATGCGCCCGCGCTGATAGCCGGTTTCCATCGCGCCGAGCACGCCGCCGCGCTCGGTGAGCCGGTCGAATTCCGCGAGCACCGCCGCTACGACCAGCTCGGTCAGCTCGTCGATCACGAAGCTGCCCTGATTCGGATTCTGGTTCTTCGCAAGCCCCCATTCGCGATTGATGATCAACTGGATCGCGACCGCGCGGCGCACCGATTCCTCGGTCGGCGTCGTGATCGCCTCATCGAACGCGTTGGTGTGCAGCGAGTTGCAGTTGTCGTAGATCGCGATCAGCGCCTGCAGCGTCGTGCGGATGTCGTTGAAGTCGATCTCCTGCGCGTGCAGGCTGCGGCCCGAGGTCTGCACGTGGTATTTGAGCTTCTGGCTGCGTTCGTTCGCGCCGTAGCGCTCGCGCATCGCGACCGCCCAGATGCGTCGCGCGACGCGGCCGAGCACCGTGTACTCGGGGTCCATCCCGTTCGAGAAAAAGAACGACAGATTCGGCGCGAAATCGTCGATCGACATCCCGCGCGCGAGATAGGCCTCGACATACGTGAAGCCGTTCGCGAGCGTGTACGCGAGTTGCGAAATCGGGTTCGCGCCGGCCTCGGCGATGTGATAGCCGGAAATCGACACCGAATAAAAATTGCGCACGCCGTGCTCGACGAAATACGCCTGAATGTCGCCCATCACCTTCAGGCTGAATTCAGTCGAGAAGATGCAGGTGTTCTGCCCCTGGTCTTCCTTCAGGATGTCGGCCTGCACGGTGCCGCGCACGTTTTCTAACGCGTCGCGGCGCGTCTGCGCGAGTTCGTCGGCGTTAAGCGGGCGGCCTTGCTGCTGCTCCCGCAACGCAATCTGCTGATCGATCGCGACGTTGAAAAACATCGCGAGGATCGTCGGCGCGGGACCGTTGATCGTCATCGACACCGAGGTTTGCGGCGAACACAGGTCGAAGCCGTCGTACAGCGTTTTCATATCGTCGAGCGTCGCGACCGAGACGCCCGAATTGCCGACCTTGCCGTAGATATCGGGGCGCTCGTGCGGTTCTTCGCCATAGAGCGTGACCGAGTCGAACGCGGTCGACAGACGCCTGGCCGGCATTCCTTCGGAGAGCAGCTTGAAGCGGCGGTTGGTGCGTTGCGGATCGCCCTCGCCCGCGAACATGCGCGTCGGGTCTTCGTTTTCGCGGCGAAACGGAAATACGCCGGCGGTGAACGGGAAGTAGCCGGGCAGATTGTCGAGCATCAGCCAACGCAGGATTTCACCGTGATCGACGAATTTCGGCAGCGAGACTTTGCGCACCGACGAGCCGGACAACGTCGTCACGGCGAGCGCAGTGCGGATTTCGCGCTCGCGAATGCGCACGATGTGTTCGTCGCCGCAATAGGCGGCGACGGTTTGCGGCCACGCGGCGAGCAGCTTGCGTTCGGCGTCGCCCAGCGCGGCGGTGCGTTGGTCGATCAGCGCGTCGAGCGATGTTAGCGGCGGGTTGGATTGCGCGGACTGTGGGCCGGTGGGCGCGTTGGCTGCGTTGGCTGCGTTGGTCGCGTTGGCTGCGTTGGTCGCGTCGGATGTTTCATTGCCGGGTGCGGCGGTGGCCGACGTGGTCTGACTCGCCTGAGTCGCGCGAACGCCGGCGCCAGCGTTCATATCCGCGCGCGCATGGGTCGCCGCCGCTGCCGCCTCGCCGAGCATGCGGCGCGTCTCGATCAGTTGCCAGCGCTCGCGCGCGATGCGCGCCTGCGCGTCGGCCCGCTCGCGGTATGCGTGCACCGTCTGCGCGATATCGGCCAGATAGCGCACGCGCGCGGGCGGCACGATCGCGTGCAGGTTGCTCGAAAAGCGCACACCGTCGGGCGCGCCGAGGCGGCCGCCGTCGGTGGTCCGCAGCCCGTGCCGGCGCAGCGCATCGGCGATGTGCCGGTACAGCGCGGTCACGCCGTCGTCGTTGAAGCGCGATGCGATCGTGCCGAACACCGGCATCCGGTCCGGCGGCGTCGCGAAATCGGCGCGATTGCGCTGCACCTGCTTCGCGACGTCGCGCAGCGCGTCCTGCGCGCCCTTGCGGTCGAACTTGTTGATCGCGACGAAGCTCGCGAAGTCGAGCATATCGATCTTTTCGAGCTGGCTCGCCGCGCCGAACTCGGGGGTCATCACATACAGCGATTCGTCGACGAACGGCACGATCGCCGCATCGCCCTGACCGATCCCGGACGTTTCGACGACGATCAGATCGAAGCCCGCCGCCTTGCAGAGCTTCAACGCATCGGGCAGCGAGTCGGAGATTTCGCTCGACGCGTCGCGCGTCGCCATCGAGCGCATATAGACACGGGCGCCGCCACGCGCGCCGCCGCCCCAGGCGCCGATCGCGTTCATCCGGATGCGGTCGCCAAGCAGCGCGCCACCGGATTTGCGGCGCGACGGGTCGATCGCGAGCACGGCGATTGTCAGCGCGTCGCCGTAGTCGAGCCGGAAACGGCGGATCAGCTCGTCGGTCAGCGACGACTTGCCCGCGCCACCCGTCCCGGTGATGCCGAGAATCGGGATCTTCGCGGATTGCGTGAGAGTAGACAGTTGGTCGCGGACACTGGGGTCGATGGTCTTCGTTTCGAACGCGCTGATCAGTTCCGCGAGGCGGCGGAAAACGGAGATGGTGGGATCGGCGCAAGCTGGGCCTGGGCCTGGGCCTGTGCCTGGGTTTTGGTTTTGGCTTTGGCTTTGGCTTGCCGATGTCAGCGCGGCCGAGGCCTGATCATTTGTCCGGCTCGCGTCGCTGGGCCAATCGCTGGGCTGTTCACCGCCCGGCGTCGTCTTTTGCGCACCGGCACCACCGAAACGCGGCAGCGGCCGTGCCGCGAAATCGGCGAGCCGTTCGCTCACCGGCGTCGGCCGCGCCTCGTCCGCCGCCTGCGCGCCCTCGACACAGCGCGCGATCATGTCGTCGATCATGCCTTGCAGACCGAGTCGCTGGCCGTCGTGCGGCGAGTAGATTTTCTCGACGCCGTCGCGTTCGAGCGCGGCGATCTCTTCGGGGACGATCACGCCGCCGCCACCGCCGAATACCTTGATGCGCTCGCCGCCGCGTGCGCGCAGCAGTTCGACGAGATAGCGGAAGTATTCGTTGTGGCCGCCCTGGTAGCTCGATACGGCGACGCCGTCGGCGTCCTCGTGGAGCGCGGCGGTCGCGACTTCATCGACGGAGCGGTTGTGGCCGAGGTGAATCACCTCGACGCCGCTCGCCTGCAGGATGCGCCGCATGATGTTGATCGATGCATCGTGGCCGTCGAACAGCGCGGCCGCGGTGACGAAGCGCAGACGCCGGCCCGCGGGCAGCTTGTGGCTGCCGGCGCGCTGCGGCGTGGACAGATCGGTCATGTCTCCCCCAGATCGTTTCGCGTATGGGTGCTGGCAACCAGTATAGCGAAACGGGATCGCGCGGCAGGGGGCTGGGCGTGGCGTCAGACGTGGCGCCGGGCGGGACGCTGGCCAACCCGCTAGCGCACCGCCAGCGCCTTGATCTGCTCCAGCGACGGCCACAGCGACTCGTTAGCGAACCGCGCCGCGAGAAAATCGACGAACGACCTCACCTTCGCCGACAGATGCCGCCGGCTCGTATAAACCACATGAATCGGCAACTCGCGCGGCGGCACTTCATCGACGAGCAACGGCACGAGCCGCCCGTCGGCGAGATCGCCGCCGATCACCTCGGTGCCGAGCATCGCGATGCCCGCGCCGTGCAGCACCATCACGCGCTGCGCCTCCAGCTGGTTGACGATCAGATTGCCCGACAGACGCACGCGCGACGATGCATCGCCGGTCGCGACTTCGAGCGCCGACACGCCCGAGTACTGCAGATAGTTGTGGCGCGCGAGATCAGCGACGCTCTTCGGCGTGCCGTGCTCGCGCAGATACGCGGGCGACGCGCACAGCACGAGATGCGCGGTCGCGATCTGCCGCGCGATCAGCGACGACGACTTGAGCCCGCCCGGCGACGCGCGGATCGCGACGTCGAAGCCCTCGTCGATCAGTTCGACGACACGATCGGACAGCGTCATATCGACGGTGACCTGCGGATACTGCGCGGCGTAGTCGGCGACCGCGCTCATCACATGACTCAGCCCGAACGCCGATAACGACGACACCCGCAGCCGCCCCTGCGGCACCACGCTCGCCGCGCCGACCGCCTGGCCGGCCTCGTCGAGCTCGGTCAGCGCCTGACTCAGACGCTCGTAGTATTCGCGGCCCGCTTCGGTCGGCGCGACGCGGCGCGTCGTGCGGTTCAGCAGACGCGCGCCGAGTTGCTGTTCGAGATGCATCACGTGCTTGCTCGCCATCGCCGCGGACATCTCCATCTTGTCCGCCGCGCCGACGAAGCTGCCCGCCTCGACGACCTGGCGGAACACTTTCATGCTGACGAGGGTATCCATCTCAAATCTCTCGCTCCGGGAATCAATCGACGCTATTTTGCCGGGTTTATCAAAGGCGAGGCGGCAAAGCGCTACGGTCGACGGCCGGAAAAACAAAGCCCGCGTTCCTTGGAGGAACGCGGGCTTCGATGGGTCGGGCCTAGGGCGAGGCCGAGGGTGAGGCCGATCCGCCGTGCTCGGCAGGCGCCAGGCCGCCGCTCGATCAGGCGCGGCCTGGCCCGCCCCGCCTCGAGGGCTCAGAACTTCGTGCGCAACCCGGCGCCGTACGTATTTCCGCTCGACTGCCCGGTAATCCGGTCATACAGATACGCGACATAAATGTCGGTGCGCCTGGACATCGGATAGTCGTAGCCGACCGCCGCTGTCTGGCGCGTCTGGTTCGAGCCGCCGCCATTGCGTGACCACGCGAACGACGCCATCACCGAGCCCGGCCCGAACGGCACCGTGACGCCGCCCTGCCCGGTGTTTACGTGCCAGCTCGTCACCTGCTGATTGTTGTACGTGTACATGTATTGACCGTACAGCTTCACGAATTTCAGGTCGTACGAAACGCCTGCCTGCGCGACGCTCTGGCTGCGCAGGCCCGGCACGCCCGAGGTCTCGAAGCTGCCGAGGTCGCCCGGCACGTTGTTGAAGTTCACGTACTGGTAGACGGCGGTCGCCGCGAACGGGCCGTGAAAGTACAGCACCTGGCCGCTCCACTTCTTCGCGCCGTTCTGCGTGGTGTTGCCGAGCGCGTACATCGCGGTCGCCGACAGTCCGTTGAAATTCGGCGACGCGTAAGACACCGCGTTGTTCCAGCCCGAATCGCCGGTCACGCCCTGATCGGTCGTATAGGTCGGGAACGTGCCGAGCCCGAGGTAGGTGTGATAGACCATCGGCGAAAACACATACGAGTCGACGAACGGATTGAACAGGATCGTCGACACGAACAGCGGCGTCGTCAGACGCCCGGCCGTCACAGTGCCCCACGGCGCCTCGATACCGACGTACGCGTTGCGCGAGAACGTGGTGTCGCCGTCGAAACGGCCGAACGAGCCGGTCTGCGCGCGGAAGAAGCCTTCGATCGTGAAGATCGCCTTGTAGCCGTTGCCCAGATCCTCGGTTCCCTTGAAGCCCCAGTACGAGGTCGACATGCCGCCGCCGGACACGACGACCGAAGTCTTGCCGCCCGGGAATTTCTGCGAGCCGACCCATTCGTCGACCTGACCATAGAGCTGCACGCTCGATTGCGCGAACGCCGACGACGTGCCCGCCAGAACGGCGACGCACGCGGTGGTCTTGATAGTGGTCTTCAGCGCGCTACTGAGGCTTGTTTTCATGGATTCTCCAAATCTTTGTCAAAGGGTGCGGCTGTGCGAAAGGGGGCGCTCGCGCGAACCGTGGTTGTTATCCGTTCGTTCATCGAGCCAATCTGGGCCGGACCATCTTCGCGGACCATTTTTATGAATAGAAATGTTGCCGCTTATTGCCGGTATATCGGTCTGGTTAGTTTGGTCGTGTGTCTGCCTGATATCGCGGGTCCGCGGCATCGGTACGAAGCGGCCGCCGCTTGCGCGACCGCGTTGCGGCATGCGGCCGATGCCGCGCCGAAGCGGCCCCGCAACGCACTGGATGTCAGCACGACGACGCGGCGCGGCCGCAGGCCCGATTTGACGATCGCAGGCATTCCGCGCATGCGTATTTTCAAAAAAATGTGGTGCCGAAACGTCAGATCGGCGCGGGAGATGCGCGGGGAGATGTGAAGACGCTGAAGAGGACTCGGTTCGGAGAATGCGGTGCGAGCCTGCGTGATTGTTCCGCGGCACGACTTTCAGGCTGTGCGATGCGACTCGGCAAGCGCCCGAAGCGAGCCGGCAGCGCGTTGATAACGGTAATGACGGCAATGTTGAGCGAGCGTTGAACAGGCGCCGAACGGCGCTGCTCGCGCCTTGGTGCGCATCGTGTCGTATCGCGCTGAAGGTGCCGATGGCGGCGAACTTATCCGGCGTCGCGCGGCGAGCGAAAAAAACGCCCGCTAGTTGCGGTACGGCGAACCTTCCGGCTGCCGCGGATCGTCGGCGGGACGCTGCAGCGAGCGCCCGGCGCCACGTTCTTCGTTATAGCGAGCCACGTCGGCGCGGATCGAACCGTTGCGCAGCGGCATATTGGACGGAGGCCGCGGCACCGGACGGGATTCCGCGCTAACCGGCGTGATCGCGCCGGCGTACTGCATCCGCGCGCGTTGGTCGCCGCGTAGGCCCCGGTCTGAATAACCGGAGGGCCCGGCTACACGGTAGCCGTCGGCGTTATAGCCACGCGAGCCGTACCCGTAGCCATAATTCGCGTCCGCGAAATTCGTACCGCCACGCTGGCCGCGGAGGTCATGGGACATGATCCAGTTGCCAGGGGCTCTGGCCGAACGCGCACCGACGGCGCGGACATCCGGGCCGCCGCCACGCATCTGCATGCGCGGCGCGCGCTCCGAGCCGCCGTGCGCGCCATGCGGATAGGCTCCGCCGCCATGCGCGCCGCCCGGCACCTTTGCATAGGCGAACGAGCATAGCGCGGCGATGACCGCGCCCCACGCCCAGTGCCTCGTTCTCGCCAACCCGTTCACCTTCTGACTCTCATGCCCGAAGACTTGCCTGAAGTCCATCGTTCGAGCTGCGATGGATCTGTTGCGGGACTGACGAAAAGCACCGCGTTTGTGTCGCGACGCAGCGCATCCCTGCGGCCATTGAACGCTAATTTATGGGCGGCGGCAGAGGGTGTCGAGCCAAAAAGTGTTAGGCCTAGCCCTCGGATGTAACACCTTGTTACTGCGACGCTTTTCTGCGACAGAGCCCTTGCGGGGAGCGCTGGAAAGGGCTTGCCGGCGCGTTTTTTGACTGGGCAACGAGCCTGCCAGGTCGCCAGCCGGAACCGCCCCGGGTGCTCCTGAGCATAAAAATTGCGCTGGCCCCGATGAGCCGGGTCGCCAATACTGAAACCATGATGGATCGCAGGCCAGCGGGAATGCGCTCAGAGGTTGATGCGCAACATTCATTAAACAATTCGGTAAATGAATTTGCCTTTTTAATCGACTCTCAACAACAATAGGCGCTTTCCATTGGCAACGACGGCGCCATTTTTGCGCGCCCCCAAGCTATCCAGCGTCATCGAATCGAGATTCCGATATGGCCCGACCGAAATATCTCCCCGACAACTTCACCTTGTGCCTCGTGGGCACCGTTATCCTCGCCAGCCTGCTGCCCGTTCATGGACAAGCCGCCGCCGGGTTCAACTGGGTGACGAACATCGCGGTCGGCCTGCTGTTCTTCCTGCATGGCGCGAAGCTCTCACGCGAGGCGATCGTGGCCGGCGCGACGCACTGGCGCCTTCACCTGGTCGTACTGCTGAGCACGTTCGCGCTGTTTCCACTGCTCGGCCTCGCGCTTAAACCGATTCTTTCGCCGCTTGTGACGCCGTCGCTCTATGCCGGCGTCCTCTTCCTCTGCACGCTGCCGTCGACGGTCCAATCGTCGATTGCGTTCACGTCGATCGGCAAGGGCAACGTGCCAGCGGCGGTATGCAGCGCGTCGGCCTCGAGCCTGCTCGGCATCTTCGTCACCCCAGCCCTCGTCAGCGTCATCGTGACCAATCAGGCCGCGAGCGGCGGCTCGTCGCCGTGGCATACGGTCGGCAACATCGTGCTGCAGCTGCTCGTGCCGTTTATCGCCGGCCAGTTGCTGCGCCCGCTGATCGGCAAGTGGATCGAGCGTAACCGCGGCGTGCTGAAGTTCGTCGACCAGGGTTCGATTTTGCTGGTCGTCTATGGCGCGTTCAGCGAGGCCGTCAACGAAGGCCTGTGGCACACCATTCCGCTGTCCGCGCTCGGCGGCCTCGTGGTGGTGAGCGCGGTTCTGCTCGCCCTCGCGCTGAGCGCGACGATCTTCGCGAGCAAGCGGCTCGGCTTCAATCGCGCGGACCAGATCACGATTATTTTCTGCGGCTCGAAGAAGAGCCTCGCGGCCGGCGTGCCGATGGCCAAGGTGATCTTCGCGGCGCACGCGGTCGGCGCCGTGGTGCTGCCGCTGATGCTGTTCCACCAGATCCAGCTGATGGTCTGCGCCGCACTCGCGCAACGCTGGGGCGCCCGCGACACCAGCGGCGAAACCAGGGCCGATGCGCCGGCTCCCGCCGCGGCCGTCGCGCGCCGTTGAACACACGCGCAATGCAAACAGGACATTCATAAGCGCCCTCCCTGAGCGTCGTTTGATCGTGTGAAGAAAGCCGCCTTGCGCGGCTTTTTTCTTTTGGCGTTTGCTGTTCGCCTTGTCGTTATTTCACGCTCAAACGGCGGCGTTGTCGCCTCGGCCGGATGGGATAGGACAATTCCTGGCGCACTGTCATGGCGTGCTGGCCAGCGTTGTTTAGTTTATTTTACTAAACATAAATGAAGCACATAACTCCATAGAATACGGGTATTTACCGGTGATCTCGCGCCGTTTATCGGCATGTTTCATTCGCTTTTTACTATACAATCGCCCGAACCCAAACACGCAAAGCCGCGCTCCGGCGGCTGCTTCAATCGATGGCCACAACCATCCGCGACGTCGCCCGCGCGGCCAGCGTTTCGATCGGCACCGTGTCACGCGCACTGAAAAATCAGCCGGGTCTGTCCGAAGCCACGCGCGAACGCGTCGTCGAAGCGGCGCGGCAACTCGGCTACGATCCCGCGCAATTGCGCCCGCGCATCCGCCGCCTGACCTTTCTGCTGCATCGTCAGCACAATAATTTCGCCGCGAGCCCGTTCTTCTCGCACGTGCTGCATGGCGTCGAAGACGCGTGCCGCGAGCGCGGCATCGTGCCGTCCGTGCTGACCGCCGGCCCGACCGACGACGTGATCCACCAGTTGCGGCTGCACGCGCCCGACGCGCTCGCGATCGCCGGCTTCGTCGAGCCCGAAACGCTCGCCACGCTGGTCGCGATGCAGCGCCCGCTGGTGCTGATCGACCTGTGGTCGCCCGGTCTGCGCTCGGTGAATCTCGACAACGCGGCCGGCGCCACGCTCGCGATGCGCCACCTGTTCGAACAGCGGCGCAAGCGGGTCGCGTTCATCGGCGGCTCGCTCGCGCACTTCAGCATCGCCGAGCGCGCGCTCGGCTACCGGCGCGCGTTTTTCGAAGCGGGGCTGCTGTTCGACCCGTCGCTCGAAGTGGCGATCGACGCCGGCCTCGACCCCGACACCGGCGCCGCGCGCGCGATGCAACGCCTGCTCGATGCGCCGGGCCCGCGCCCCGACGCGGTGTTCGCCTATAACGACGCCGCCGCGCTGGCGGCGCTGCGCGTGTGTCTCGCGCGTGGCCTGCGCGTGCCCGACGACATTGCGATCATCGGCTTCGACGACATCCCCGCCACCGCCCATGCAACGCCGCCGCTATCGACGATCGCGGTCGACAAGGAAGCGCTCGGGCGGCGCGGCGTCGAACTGCTGCTCGAAGACTCCCCCACCGAACTCGAAGTCCGCTTGCCCGTTCAACTCGTTGCCCGTGCCAGTACTTTGGTGAAAACGCCATGACTCAATCCGATCCGCTCCACCCTGGCGGCGATGCCGCGAAGGCACCGTCCGTCGCGAACTTCCGCGCCCCCGAATTCCTGCTGTCGCACGTGCGGGACACGTTGCGCTTTTACGCGCCGAACGTGTTCGACCCGAGCGGCGGCTTCTTCCATTTTCTGCGCGATGACGGCTCGATCTACGAGCGCACCACGCGCCATCTGGTGAGCAGTTGCCGCTACGTGTTCAACTACGCGATGGCGTATCGCCAGTTCGGCGATCCGCGGCATCTCGAGTACGCGCGCCACGGCCTGCGTTTCCTGCGCGACGCGCACTGGGACGCGCACAACGAAGGCTACGACTGGGAGATCGAATGGCGCGACGGCAAAAAGCGCACGCTCGATGGAACCCGCCACTGCTATGGCCTCGCCTTCGTGCTGCTCGCGTACTCGCACGCGGCGATGGCCGGCATCGAAGAAGCGAAGCCGATGATCGGCGCGACCTTCGAGCTGATGGAACACCGCTTCTGGGATGCGGCCGCCGGCCTCTACGCGGACGAAGCATCGGCGGATTGGCGCGTGAGCTCGTATCGCGGGCAGAACGCGAATATGCACACCACCGAAGCGCTGCTCGCCGCGCACGAGGCGGCCGGCCATCTGGTCTACCTCGACCGCGCCGAGCGGGTCGCGTCGAACATCACGCTGCGCCAGGCGAAGCTGTCGCAAGGTCTGGTGTGGGAGCACTTTCATGCGGACTGGTCGGTCGACTGGCACTACAACGAGGAAGACAGCTCGAACATCTTCCGCCCATGGGGCTTTCAGCCCGGCCATCAGACCGAGTGGGCGAAGCTGCTGCTGATACTCGAACGCTTCCGGCCGCTGCCGTGGCTGTTGCCGCGCGCGATCGAGCTGTTCGACGCGGCGATGACGCACGCGTGGGACGAAGACCACGGCGGGCTTTACTACGGCTTCGGCCCGGACGGCACCGTGTGCGACCACGACAAGTACTTCTGGGTGCAGGCCGAAACGTTCGCGGCGGCCGCGCTGCTCGGCAGGCGCACCGGCAACGAACGCTTCTGGGATTGGTACGACGAGATCTGGCGCTATAGCTGGACGCACTTCGTCGATCACAAATACGGCGCGTGGTATCGGATCCTCACCTGCGACAACCGCAAGTACAGCGACGAAAAGAGCCCGGCCGGCAAGACCGACTATCACACGATGGGCGCGTGCTACGAAGTGCTCGCCCATGCGCTCGGCGACGCAGAACCGGCGGCGGGGCGCGCGGCCACCGCGGCCGCGCGTTCCGCGGAGAAAGCACGATGAACGCGACGAACTCTTTGCCCGTCTTCATCTCCGCCGGCGACATCCTCACCGATCTGGTGCGCACCGGCGCGTCGCACTGGCTGTCGCGTCCGGGCGGCGCGGGCTGGAACGTGGCGCGCTGCGTCGCGCGGCTCGGGCTGCCGAGCGCATGCGCGGGCTCGCTCGGCGTCGATAACTTCTCCGACGAACTGTGGGACGCGAGCGTCGCGGCCGGGCTCGATATGCGCTTCCTGCAGCGCGTCGAGCGCCCGCCGCTGCTCGCGATCGTGCACCAGACGCATCCGCCCGCGTATTTCTTCATGGGCGAGAACGGCGCCGATCTCGCGTTCGACCCCACACGCCTGCCGGCCGGCTGGATCGACGCGGCGAAGTGGGTGCACTTCGGCGGCATCAGCCTCGCGCGCCAGCCGCTCGGCAATACGCTGGCCGCGCTCGCCGCGCAATTGCGCGGGCACGGTGTAAAGATCAGCTTCGATCCGAACTACCGCAATCTGATGGCGCACGGCTACGAGCCGACGTTGCGCCGGATGGCCGCGCTCGCCGATCTGATCAAGGTGTCGGACGAAGATCTGCGCATGCTCTTCAAAACCGGCGACGAAACCGCCGCGCTCGCGCAACTGCGGGCGATGAATCCGGCCGCCACCGTGCTGGTCACGCGCGGCCCGGAAGCCGCGCTGCTGATCGACGGCAATTCCGTCAGCGAGGCAAAGCCGCCGCGCGTCGAAGTGGTCGATACGGTCGGGGCCGGCGATGCGTCGATCGGCGGTCTGCTGTTCAGCCTGATGAGCGCGCCGCAGCGCGCGTGGCCCGAGCATCTCGCGTTCGCGCTCGCGGCCGGCGCAGTGGCCTGCCGGCATGCCGGCGCGCATGCGCCCGCGCTCGACGAAGTCGTCGCTCTGCTATGACTTCGTTGCTGTAATTTTCCTGCCCTGGGGCGCGCGTAATGTCGTCGCTGTCGATGAGACCGCACGACGCGAAAGCGCGCGCCACGCCGAAGCCGAACCTCCAGCGCCGTGCTACGATCAAACACATCGGGACCTTTGCAAAAAGGAGCGAGGCCATGGAAGACGTCACCTACACCAAAGGGCTCTACACGGCCACTGCGTCGATAAGAGAAGTCTCACAGGACACCTGGCAGGGCCTAGTCACACTCGCGCGCGACGAAGGCGAAGCGCGCGCCGATCAGGAAACCACGCTCTACGAAGTCGATTCCACTTCGTCGACGCCGGAAGAAGCGCTCGAAGAAGCCAAAGCGCTCGCTCATCGAATCCTCGGGGAAATCGAACTGTAGGCCGAACGCGGGCGGGCGCCGCGCGTCGTCCGATGCGTCGCGCGCGCCGCCGGGCCGGCCGGCTGGAGGCGATCATGGCTGAGCAGCTGTTCCAATACGGCGTGTATTCGATACACGTGCGCCCCCTCGAGCTCAGCGGCGCACGCTGGGACGCCGAATACGAAATCCGTCATCGAGAAAAGGCCGTCCAGGCATGGACCACGGTGGGCGGCGACGCGGGCTATGCGGACGAGGCCGAAGCGGTCGCCAGCGCGCATCGCCAGGCGGTCGACGATATCGAGCATGGCGCGGGTATTCCGAAGCCGCATGCGTTTCCGTAAGCGGTAGTTCGCACGTGCGGCGCCCCGCGCCGCACCCCGTGTCACCACGCCGGAATCACGCGGCGCGCGCGAGCCCGCATGCTACGCTGTGGCCGTTTTCATCTTCACGAGCGCGTGATGGCCAGCGAACCGTCGGACCGTTTTCCCAACCTCGGCGACGCCGGTGCGAGCACGCCGAAGCGCCGCGCGCACGGCAGTCGCGAGTTTCGGCTCGACGATCGCGTGATCGTCGCGCACGGAATGCCGACGCCGCTGTGGCAGGACCTCTATCACCGCGCGCTGGTGGTGCGCTGGCCGGTGTTTTTCGTGTCGCTCGCGGTGCTGTTCCTGCTGCTCAACACGACCTTCGCGGCGCTCTATATGCTCGGCCACGCGCCGATCGCGAATCAGTACCCCGCCGGTTTCGGCGGCGCGTTTTTCTTTAGCGTCGAAACCCTTGCAACCGTCGGCTATGGTGACATGCATCCGCAAACGGTCTACGCGCACTGGATCGCGACGCTCGAAATCTTCGTCGGCATGTCGGGCATCGCGTTGGCGACGGGGCTGATCTTCGCGCGCTTCTCGCGCCCGCACGCGAAGATCATGTTCGCGCGCTACGCGGTGATCCGGCCGATCGACGGCCGGATGACGCTGATGGTGCGCTCGGCCAACGCGCGCCAGAACGTGATCGCCGAAGCGCGCGCGCGGCTGCGTATCCTGCGCCAGGAAACGTCGATCGAAGGCTATACGCTGCGCAAGCTCTACGATCTCGCGCTGGTGCGCGACCAGCATCCGATCTTCAAGCTCGGCTGGACGCTGATGCACGTCATCGACGAAAGCAGCCCGCTGTTCGGTGAAAGCGCCGAAACGCTGCAGGGCCGCAACACGACGCTGCTGCTCACGCTCGAAGGCGTCGACGAATCGACGTCGCAAACGATGCTGGCGCGCCATCGGTGGAATTGCGACGAGATCTTCTGGCACCACCGCTTCGTCGACGTCATGAGCGAGCGCGACGGCATAAGCCATATCGACTATTCGCATTTCGACGAAATCGTGCCGCTCGACGCGGCGCCGGTCGCCCCGCAGGCGGCTGCACGCGCGACGCAATCGTAAGCACTCGCGCCGCGCGAACCACGCGCGCCCGACGTCCGACACCGCCGTCCCCATACCAGGGCCTACCCTAACGATTTCGCCGCATGGCAAATCCGGCTCAAAAGCAGGCCGAAACGCGCGACTCTTCGCGCCCATTCGTCAGCGCCTCGTTAAAGAAGCAAAAATTCTCTCCAGGGGGCGCTAAAAAATAGAGTCTCTTTCCGCTGCACGCCTGCGCGAGCTTGCCGACCGAACGCGGAACAACACCTTTGTGGGACCGGAACCAGTGCCTTGCACGCACGCCGGTCGACAGGAGACTCGCCCATGACCGCCCGCCTGCCCATCGACGGCACGCCCGCTCTCGCCGACTACCGGCTATCCGATAACCTGAGCGCGACGCGCGGCCGGATCTTTCTGACCGGCACGCAAGCACTCGTGCGTCTCACGCTGATGCAGCGCGCGCTCGACAAACAACGCGACCTGAACACCGCCGGCTTTATCAGCGGCTATCGCGGCTCGCCGCTCGGTATGGTCGATCAGCAGTTGTGGAAGGCGAAGAAACTGCTCGCCGCGAGCGATATCCGCTTTCTGCCCGCGATCAACGAAGAACTCGGCGGCACCGCGGTGCTCGGCACGCAGCGCGTCGAGGCCGACCCGGAGCGCACCGTCGAAGGTGTGTTTGCGATGTGGTACGGCAAGGGGCCGGGCGTGGACCGCGCGGGCGACGCGCTGAAGCACGGCAACGCGTATGGTTCGTCGCCGCACGGCGGTGTGCTGGTGGTGGCCGGCGACGATCACGGCTGCGTATCGTCGTCGATGCCGCATCAGAGCGACTTTGCGATGATCGCGTGGCATATGCCGGTCGTGAATCCGTCGAACATCGCGGACATGCTCGAGTTCGGCCTGTACGGCTGGGCGCTGTCGCGCTTCTCGGGCGCGTGGGTCGGCTACAAGGCGATCTCGGAGACGGTCGAATCGGGCTCGACCGTCGACCTCGACGCGCTGCAGACCGAATGGAGCGCGCCGCGGGATTTCGACGAGCCCGCCGGCGGTTTGCATAACCGCTGGCCCGATCTGCCGAGCCTGACGATCGAAGCGCGCATGCATGCGAAGCTCGATGCGATACGCCACTTTGCGCGCACCAACAGCATCGACAAATGGATCGCGCCGAGCCCGCATGCGAACGTCGGCATCGTGACCTGCGGCAAGGCGCATCTGGACCTGATGGAGGCGCTGCGCCGGCTCGATCTGACGCTCGCCGATCTCGACGCGGCGGGCGTGCGCATCTACAAGGTCGGGCTGTCGTTTCCGCTCGAGATGACGCGTATCGACGCGTTCGTGTCGGGCCTCTCCGAAGTGCTCGTGATCGAGGAAAAGGGTCCCGTCATCGAGCAGCAGATCAAGGACTACCTGTACAACCGCACGCAAGGCACGCGGCCGGCCGTGATCGGCAAGAACGCCGAAGACGGCACGCCGCTGCTGTCCGCGCTCGGCGAGCTGCGCCCGTCGCGCATCCTGCCGGTGTTCGCGAACTGGCTCGCGAAGCACAAGCCCGCGCTCGATCGGCGCGAACGCGTGGTCGATCTGGTCGCGCCGCAGATCCTGTCGAACGCGGCCGACAGCGTGAAGCGCACGCCGTACTTCTGCTCGGGCTGCCCGCACAACACATCGACGAAAGTGCCGGACGGCTCGATCGCGCAGGCGGGCATCGGCTGTCACTTCATGGCCTCGTGGATGGAGCGCGACACCACCGGCCTGATCCAGATGGGCGGCGAAGGCGTCGACTGGGCATCGCATTCGATGTTCACGAAAACGCGCCACGTATTCCAGAATCTCGGCGACGGCACCTACTTCCATTCCGGCATTCTGGCGATTCGCCAGGCGGTCGCGGCGAAAGCGACGATCACCTACAAGATCCTCTACAACGACGCGGTCGCGATGACCGGCGGTCAACCGGTCGACGGCAGCATTTCGGTGCCGCAGATCGCGCGTCAGGTGGAAGCCGAGGGCGTGTCGCGCTTCGTCGTGGTCAGCGACGAACCGGAGAAATACGACGGCCATCACGGCCAGTTTCCACAAGGCACGACGTTCCATCACCGCAGCGAAATGGACAAGGTGCAGCGCGAGTTGCGCGACACCGACGGCGTGACCGTGCTGATCTACGACCAGACCTGCGCGGCCGAAAAACGGCGCCGCCGCAAGAAAGGCGAATTCCCCGATCCGGACAAGCGGCTCTTCATCAACGAGGAGGTGTGCGAAGGCTGCGGCGATTGCGGCGTGCAGTCGAACTGTCTTTCGGTCGAACCGGTGGAAACCGCGCTCGGCCGCAAGCGCCGTATCGATCAGTCGTCGTGCAACAAGGATTATTCGTGCGTGAACGGCTTCTGCCCGAGCTTCGTCACCGTCGCGGGCGGCAAGCTGAAGAAAGCCACCGGCGTCGCGTTCGATCCGCAAGCGCTCGCCGCGCAGGTAGCCGGCTTGCCGGTGCCCGCCGCGCAGCTCGATGCCGCGCCGTACGACATTCTGGTGACCGGCGTCGGCGGCACCGGCGTCGTGACGGTCGGCGCGCTGATCAGCATGGCCGCGCACCTGGAAGGCAAGAGCGCGTCGGTGCTCGACTTCATGGGCTTCGCGCAGAAAGGCGGCTCGGTGCTGTCGTTCGTGCGCTTCGCCGCGCGCGACGAATGGCTGAACCAGGTGCGCATCGACACCCAGCAGGCCGACGTGCTGCTCGCCTGCGACATGGTGGTCGGCGCAAGCGCCGATGCCTTGCAGACGGTACGGCATGGCCGCACGCGCATCGTCGTCAACACGCACGCGATTCCGAATGCGAGCTTCGTGCAGAACCCGGACGCGACGCTGCACGCCGATGCGCTCGTCGACAAGATGCGCCACGCGGCGGGCGAGGAACGCATGTCGACGTGCGACGCGCAGTCGCTCGCGACGCGCTTCCTCGGCGATACGATCGGCGCCAATATTCTGATGCTCGGTTTTGCGTGGCAGTTGGGGCTCGTGCCGGTGTCGTTCGCCGCGATGATGCGCGCGATCGAACTGAACAACGTCGCGGTGCAGATGAACCAGCTGGCGTTCTCGATCGGCCGCATGGCCGCCGCCGATCCGGCCGCGCTCGAGGCGCTTTGGCAGGCGGGTCATCTGGCCAAACCGGCCGCGGCGCGCGTCGATACGCTCGACCAGCTGATCGCGCATCGCGAAGGGCGCTTGCTGGCCTATGGCGGCGCGGCTTACGTGAAGCGCTACCGGGCGCTCGTCGATGCGGCGCGCCGCGCGGAAGCTCAAGTCGATGCATCGGGCGAGCGCCTCGCGCGCGCGGTCGCGACGACGTTCTATCGTCTGCTCGCGGTGAAGGATGAATACGAGGTTGCGCGTCTGCATACCGATGCCGCGTTCCGCGAAGCACTGGAAGCGCAATTCGAGGGCGTGGCCGGCAAGGACTTCAGCATCAGCTTCAACCTCGCGCCGCCGACGCTTACGCGAGCGCAGCCGGGCGTCGCGCCGGCGAAGAAAACCTTCGGTCAATGGATGTGGCCGGTGCTCGGCATGCTCGCGAAATGGCGCGGGCTGCGCGGCACGCCGCTCGATCCGTTCGGCCGCACGCTCGAACGCAAGATGGAGCGCGAACTCGCGAGCGACTATGAGATCACGATGCAGCGCGCGCTGTCGAAGCTCGATGCGAACACGCTCGATGACGTCGCGAAACTCGCGGACCTGCATGCGCGCGTGCGCGGCTATGGGCACGTGAAACTGGCGAATCTCGCGGGCGTGAAGCGCGGCGAGCGCGATCTCGCCGCCCGGCTCGGGATCGATGCGGCAACCGGCGCCGCGGTGAAGAAGTCGCTCGAAGAGATCAAGGGTGCCGGGCAGTTGCGCGGGATTCCGGTGGTGGTCGCGAAATAACAGCCGCTCGCGGCGCATCGCTATTTCGATAGCGAAACCAGAGAAAAGCCGCTTCGGTGTCGTGCCGGAGCGGCTTTTTTACGGCCATGAGATTCACGCTTCAGCGCGAGGTCGCATCGAGCAGCGCCCTCACGCTGGCGACCTTCGCGGGATCGACGGGCGCGAGACCATTGCCGCCCACACGCACGCCCGAGCCGAAATGCACGGCTTGCACGCGCGTCGCGCTCACCAGGCCGGCGACGGCATCGATCGTCAAACCCGCGCCCGCGAGCACCGTGCATCGGGAGCCGGACGCTTGCCGCACGAGTTCGCCGAGCATCGTTTGCGCTTGCAGCACCGATGGCTTTCCGCCCGAGGTCAGCACATGGGTCACCGCATCGAAATCGAGCAGCACGTCGAGCGCTTCACGCAGATCGCGCGTTTCGTCGAATGCGCGATGGAACGTGAGCGCCAATCCGTCGGCCGCATCGCACGCGCGCTTCAGCGCTTCGCGATCGATCGCGCGATGCGCGTCGAGCATGCCGATCACGATGCCGTTCGCGCCGGCTGCCTTCGCCGCGCGGATGTCGCGCAGCATCACCGCCTGGTCGTCGGCGTCGTAGACGAACGAGCGGCTATGCGGCCGCACGATCACGTTGACGGGAATGCGCACCGCCGCGGCCACCGCCTCGATCAGGCCGACGCTCGGCGTCAAACCGCCCTCGCCCATCGCGCTCACGAGTTCGAGACGGTCGGCGCCGGCCTGTTCGGCGGCGCGCGCATCGGCGACGGTCGTCGCAATCACTTCGAGCAGTACGGACATGAATCCGATCCGGTGTCGTTGAAAACGACATCATCGCAGAACCGCGCTACTCGTCGACCCAATCGATATCGCCACACAGCACGCAGAGCTGCTCGCCGACATGCGTCGCCATCGAAAGCGTCACGCACGGCAACGCCTCGTTGATCGACAGATACGGCCGCGTCGCATGCACGCGCTGCGGCGCATCGATCGCGGCGCCGAAATACGGACGACGCAGCCAGTTCGCGCCCTGCGCATCGGCGAGCGGCAAAAAGCGCGTTTCGCGGGCGGCGCGATCCGCGCGCAACACCACATTGCGGCCCGCCTGACGCCCTTTCGCATCGAGCAGGAAGCAGCGCGCCGCGTGATCGAGCGCGAGGAAGTTCCAGCACACTTCGTCGAGCGGTTCGCCGGCGGCCAGCCGTTCGGCCGCGCGTTCGAACGCGCGCAGATACGGCGCGAGACGGCTCGCGCCGCGGCGCTCGCACGCTTCGGCCTGCTCGCGATAACGCTCGGTGACGGCGCCGATGCAGGCGGCTGCATGCACGGCGTCGGCGAGGCCCGGATTCGGCCGGCCGAAAAAAAAGCCCTGCACGAAGTCGGCGTTGCAGGCGAGCGCCATCTGCGCTTCGTGCTCGGTCTCGACGCCTTCGATCAGCACGAGCTTGCCCGACTCGTGCAGCATCGATACCAGCCCCGGCAGGATCGTTCCCATATCGGTGCGATGCGCGGCGTGCGACAGCATGATGCGGTCGAGCTTCACGATATCGGGATTCAGTTGCCAGATCCGCTCGAGGTTCGCATGGCCGGCGCCGAAATCGTCGAGCGCGATCAGAAAGCCGCGCTCGCGGAACTCGCGCACCGCATCCGCGAGACGGTCGAGATCTTCGGCGCGCTGATCGAGCACTTCGAGCACGACGCGGCGCGGCGACAAATCGCGCCGCTGCAGATTCGCGAGCAACGCCGCGCCGAGATACGGGTCGGTGAGCACGCCGGGGTGCACGTTCAGGAACAGCCATTCGCGTTCGGCGCCGAGCATCCGGAAGTTTTCCAGATGCAGCGTCTGCGCGAGCCGGTCGAGTTGCAGCGCTTCGCCGACACGCGCGGCCTCGCCGAACACATCGAGCGGCGACACCGCGCGATCGAGCGCGTCATGCGCGCGCAGCAGCCCTTCGTAGCCGACCGCCCGCATATGCGACAGGCTGAAAACCGGCTGGAACACGCTCGTGAGCGTCAACTCGCGGTGCAGCACCGAATAGCGATGAAGCCCCGAGGCCACCTCGAGCTCGAAGCCATGCGGCGCGCTCGCCGCTCTGTCCTGTTGCGCAATCGTCATCCAGTCCTCTCACGCAAGAACCGGCCGCTCCTCACGGGGAGGCGGGCGGGCGGCGGGGTTCTGAAAATGTGCGTCATCGGCATCGGTTAAGCAAGCTCTATGCGCACGCTGGCGCACATAGCGCGGCAATTCGGCTGAATGTATGCGCCAGTGGCCGCGGTCGTGCGCCGTGCGGGGGCGTGGCGCGCACCGTGGCGGTGCATGAACGGCCGGCGGCGGTTGCACGGGGTGCGGTGACTGTGTGAGCGGTGAGCCGTGACCACCATCAGTTGCATGACCAGCCCACAGCCGCATCGACGCATGAAGCGAACGAGCCGGGCTACACTCGACCCTGCGCGTTGCGGCCCCTTTCATCGCTCGCATCGATCACGCGAGCGATGGACGCGGCGCCCTTCTCCAAAGCCCCCCCTGATCCCCGGAACCCTCGATGGAAATCGTCTTCACTGTCCTGATCCTGCTGCTCGCGGTCGCGGCCTCCGGCATCCTGAGCCGCACGCTGCCGTTCAAGCTGCCGCTGCCGCTCGTACAGATCGCGATCGGCGCGCTGCTCGCGTGGCCGCGCCTCGAGCTGCACGTCACCTTCGATCCGGAAATCTTCATGCTGCTGTTCATCCCGCCGCTGCTGTTCGCGGATGGCTGGCGCATCCCGAAACGCGAACTCTTCATGGCGCGCCGCGCGATCCTGATGCTCGCGCTCGGGCTCGTGTTCATGACCGTGCTCGTGGTCGGTTATTTCGTGCACGCGCTGGTGCCGCAGATTTCGCTGCCGGTCGCGTTCGCGCTCGCCGCGGTGCTGTCGCCGACCGACGCGGTCGCGCTCAGTGGCATCGCCGGCAAGGGCAAAATTCCGGGGCAGTTGATGCACATCCTCGAAGGCGAAGCGCTGATGAACGACGCGTCGGGCCTCGTCGCGCTGAAGTTCGCGATCGCCGCCGCGCTGACCGGCGTGTTTTCGCTGCGCGATGCGTCGATCAGCTTCGTGATCATTGCGCTCGGCGGCCTCGCGGTCGGCGCGGCGGTGAGCGCGCTGTTCAGTTTCGTATCGGTGCGTTTTCTGAATCTCGCCGAGGAAGGCGACCCGGCGCCCGGCGTCGTGATGACGCTGCTGATACCGTTCGCCGCCTATCTGTGCGCCGAGCGCTTCGAGCTGTCGGGCATTCTCGCCGCGGTGTCCGCCGGCATGACGATGAACTACGCGAGCATCGAGAACGCGTGGCAGGTCGCGTCGCGGGTGCGTGCGAACAGCACGTGGACGATGATCGAGTTCGTGTTCAACGGCATGGTGTTCATCCTGCTCGGGCTGCAGTTTCCGCACATTCTCGGCAGCGCGCTGCTCGACGCTCACGAAACCAGCGACGTGCAGGTCGGTCTGCTGATCGGCTATATCGTCGCGGTGGCGCTCGCGCTGTACGCGATGCGCTTCGTGTGGGTCTGGCTGCTGCGCTGGTTCGCGAGCCGCGGCGCGGCGAAGCACGGCGTCGCGAACGCGGTGCCGGGACTGCGCATGGTATCGGTGACGACGGTAGCCGGCGTGCGCGGCGCGGTGACGCTGGCGGGCGTGCTGTCGCTGCCGGAGGTACTGCCGGACGGCACGCCGCTGCCGGGGCGCGATGTCGCGATCTTCATCGCATCTGGGGTGATCCTGCTGTCGCTGCTGGTCGCGGTCGCCGCATTGCCGGTGCTGCTGCGCGGCTGGCGGCGCGGCAAGGACCCGCATGCGGCCGAGGAAGCGCTCGCGCGCACGCTTGCCGCGCAAGCGGCGATTCGCGCGGTCGACGACATACACGACACCGACTGCACGGACCTCGAAGAATCGGCGGCGGCGTATGCGGCCGATGTGACCGCGCGGGTGATGGACCTGTACCGCCGCCGTCTCGCCACGCTCGAAGGCGAAAAGGAACGGCGCGAACTCGCGCGCCGCGCGGACGGGCTCGAATTCCGCATGAAGCTCGCGGCGATGCGCGCCGAGCGCCGCGCGCTGCTCGAGCTGCGCGACACCGGGCAGATCAACGACGAGACGTTGAACAAGCTGATGCGGGAAGTGGACCTGTCGGAAACGGCGCTGACCGCGCGCAAGAGGTAAAACGGCTTGCAGCCTGCTAAAGACACCGCTCGCGCCGCGCAGCGAAGCGGCCGGCAAGTCGATCGGGCAGCGTCGAAGCGGCCGGCATCCGAACCCGCGATGCCGTGACCGCGCCGACCATGCATGAAAGATCGAAGCCGGCCACTACGGCGTCGAGCCGGGACCGGCGCGGCCGCCGGCGCACGGCTCAGGCGAGCGGCAAGCCAGCATCGCCTCACCCGCCACCTCAGGCCACGGGCCCCTGCGTCGGCCTCCTTCCCAGCAGCGCATAGAGGATGATCGCGCCGAACGTCGCGGTGCCGATCCCGCCCAACCCGAAGCCGCCGAGCTTCAGCGAGAAGTCGCCGGCGCCGAGCACGAGCGTCACCGCGGCGACGATCAGATTGCGGTTATCGGAAAAGTCCACCTTGTTGACGACCCAGATGCGCGCGCCGGTCACCGCGATCAGCCCGAAGACGACGATCGACACGCCGCCGAGCACCGGTCTCGGAATCGTCTGGATCACCGCGCCGAACTTCGGCGAGAAGCCGAGCACCAGCGCGATCAGCGCGGCGATCACGAACACCAGCGTCGAGTAGATCTTCGTCACCGCCATCACGCCGATGTTCTCCGCGTAGGTCGTCACGCCGGTGCCGCCCGCGAAGCCCGATACGATCGTCGCGAGCGCGTCGCCGAGAAACGCGCGGCCGATGTAGCGGTCGAGGTTCTGCCCGGTCATCGCGCTGACCGCCTTGATATGGCCGAGGTTTTCGGCGACGAGAATCACCGCGATCGGCGCGAGCAGCGCCATCACGTGCGGATCGAACACCGGCGACATGAAATGCGGCATGCCGATCCATGCGGCGTTCGCGACGATCGAGAAATCGATCGGCTTGCCCATGCCGAGGCCGTTGGTCACGATCGCGTAGATCACGTACGCGAGCAGCAGGCCGATCAGGATCAGCAGACGCTGCAGCATCCCGCGCGCGAACACCGCGACCGCGCCGACGCACAGCACCGTCACGAGCGCCATCCACGAGTCGAAGTTGCTGCCGCTCACGCCATGCACGGCGATCGGCGCGAGGTTCAGACCGATCACGCAGACGATCGCGCCGGTCACGACCGGCGGCATCAGCGTTTCGATCCAGCGCGTGCCGACCGCCGACACGATCAGCCCGATCACCCCATACGCGACACCGCACGCGATGATGCCGCCGAGCGCGAGCGGAATATTCGGATTCGCGCCCTGCCCGCCGTAGCCGGTCACCGCGATCACGAGGCCGATGAACGCGAAGCTCGAACCGAGGTAGCTCGGCACGCGGCCGCCCACCAGCACGAAGAACAGCAACGTGCCGATGCCCGACATGAAGATGCACAGATTCGGATCGAAGCCCATCAGCAACGGCGCGAGCACGGTCGAACCGAACATCGCGACGACGTGCTGGATGCCCATTGCGAACATCTGCGGCCACGCGAGCCGTTCGTCGATGCCGACGATGCCGCCCTCGGCGGCGGCGGGCTGGCGGCGCCAGCGGGGGAAATAGGATGCGGCCATCGCGGGGGTTCTCCTGTTGGGTTGGGTTGGGTTGGGTCGGCGCGTGGGTGGGCGGCTCACGCGCTATCGCGTGGCGGCCCGCGGATTACGCGCGAGTTTACGGAGAGCAATAAGGGCTGACAAGCGTGATGAGAAGCGTGCCTGGAAGCGTGATGAGAAGCGTGATGAGACGCGTACTTGGAAGCCGGCGGAACTCGGGGTGACAGGCCGGGTAAGAACCACGGCGAAAAGCGGTGCTGAAACCCGGGTCGAAAAGCCGGACCAGGCCCTGGTCACACCGTTCCGACATGCGCTGAACCGCGCACGTGGAGAAACGGCCGCGCCTCGGCGAGTACCCAGGGCCCGCGACCTGTGAACCGCTAGCGTAACAAACGCCGCCACTCCGCCAATGGCCGAGCCGGCCTCTTTTGCGGGTTTGCCCCAATGCCTCGCGCGCGGCCGGCGCGAAATCCGTCCGATGCCCGCCAGTCAAGCCAATCCGCCGGTCGCACCGATGCCGCCGGCCGGCTATCCGGCCGCCCCGCCCGGCCGGCCAAATTAATCGGATAGCAAATGCCGACTGACTGGATAGTTCGTCCCGGCAATTGGGTATTCAATCGGACCCATCGATATTCGAACGATTGGACAAGGAGTGGGACACATCATGAGCGAGAAGCGCAGCGCCTCCGAATGGAGTGAATTTGTCAGCGGTTGTCTGGACTTCCGGCCGGCGGAAGGCGTATACCGGATTGCCCGCGAGATGTTTACCGAGCCCGAGCTGTTCTCGCTCGAGATGGAGCACATCTTCGAGAAGGCCTGGATCTATGCGTGCCACGAAAGCGAAATCGCCAACAACAACGATTTCGTGACGATGCGCGCGGGCCGTCAGCCGCTGATCATCTCGCGCGACGGCAGCGGCAAACTGAACGCGATGATCAACGCGTGCCAGCACCGCGGCGCGACGCTCACGCGCATGACCAAGGGCAACCAGTCGACCTTCACCTGCCCGTTCCACGCATGGTGCTACAAGAACGACGGCCGCCTCGTGAAGGTCAAGGCGCCGGGCGAGTACCGCGACGACTTCGACAAATCGGAGCGCGGGCTGAAGAAAGCGCGCATCGAAAGCTATAAGGGCTTCGTGTTCGTGAGCCTCGACGTCGACGGCACCGACACGCTCGAAGCGTACCTGGGCGACGCGCGCATCTTCTTCGACATGATGGTCGCGCAATCGCCGACCGGCGAGCTCGAAGTGCTGCCGGGCAAGTCGACCTACACGTTCGACGGCAACTGGAAACTGCAGAACGAAAACGGTCTCGACGGTTATCACGTGAGCACCGTGCACTACAACTACGTCGCGACCGTGCAGCATCGTCAGGAGTCGAATGCGAAGAAGGGCGACACGCAGGGCGACACGCCGGCTGGCACGCTCGACTACAGCAAGCTCGGCGCGGGCGATGCGGAAACCGACGACGGCTGGTTCGCGTTCAGGAACGGCCACAGCGTGCTGTTCAGCGACATGCCGAACCCGAACGTGCGCCCCGGCTACGCGAGCGTGATGCCGCGTCTCGTCGAAGCACACGGCCAGCAGAAAGCCGAATGGATGATGCACCGCCTGCGCAATCTGAACGTGTACCCGAGCCTGTTCTTCATGGATCAGATCAGCTCGCAGCTGCGTATCGTGCGCCCGCTCGCATGGAACAAGACCGAGATCATCAGCCAGTGCATCGGCGTGAAAGGCGAGTCGGCGAAGGATCGCGAAAACCGCATCCGCCAGTTCGAAGACTTCTTCAACGTGTCCGGCATGGGCACGCCCGACGACCTCGTCGAATTCCGCGAACAGCAGCGCGGCTTCCAGGCGCGGCTCGAACGCTGGAGCGATATCTCTCGCGGCCATCACAAGTGGCAAACCAGCGCGACCGCGAATACGGCGCTGCTCGGCATCACGCCGAACATCACCGGCACCGAATTGACCCACGAAGGGTTGTACGTGAACCAGCACGGCACCTGGCGCGACGCGATCCTGAAGGGCCTCGCAAAGAACAACGCATCGCAGGGAGAGCAGGCATGAGCCAACTCCAACATTCCATCGAGCAGTTTCTGTATCTGAAGTCCGATCTGTGCGACAAGCAGCAATGGGACGAATATCTCGAATTGTTCGATCCGCACAGCACCTTCCACGTCCCGCAGTGGGATTCGGAACATGTGTATACGACCGATCCGAAGCAGCAGATGTCGCTGATTTACTACGCGGACCGCGCCGGCCTCGAAGACCGCGTGTTCCGTCTGCGCACCGGCAAGTCGGCCGCGTCGACGCCGCTGCCGCGCACGATGCATCAGATCAGCAACGTGCGTCTGAGCGGGCGCGACGATTCGACGGTAGAGGCAGCGGTGAACTGGTCGACGATGTACACGCGTCACGGCTCGACCGATTACTTCTACGGCCGCGCAACGTATGACCTGAAGCCGTCGGGCGAGAGCTGGAAGATCACGCGCAAGCATGTGCTGCTGCTGAACGACCACATCAACGCGGTGCTGGACTTCTACCATCTGTAAGCCGGGAGCACGACGATGAAACATAAGGTCGCGTTGAGCTTCGCCGACGGCAAAACCGCGTTCTTCGACGTCAGCCCGAACGAGCTGCTGCTCGACGCGGCATTGCGTCACGGCGTGAATATTCCGCTCGACTGCCGCGAAGGCGTGTGCGGCACGTGTCAGGGCCGCTGCGAAGCGGGCGAGTACACACTCGATTACGTCGACGAGGAAACACTCAGCGAGGAAGATCTCGCGCAGCGCAAGATCCTGTCATGCCAGACGCGCGTGAAGTCGGATGCGTCGTTCTATTTCGACTTCGACTCGACGCTGTGCGAAGGCGCCGGCACGCATACGGTGAGCGCGAAGGTGGTGGCCGTCGAGCTGGTGTCGGCCACGACCGCGATCCTGCGCATCGATGCGAGCGCGCATCCGCGTCAGCTCGATTTTCTGCCGGGGCAATATGCGCGCGTCAACGTGCCGGGTACCGGCGAATGGCGGTCGTACTCGTTCGCCAATCATCCGAACGAGCGCAACGAGTTGCAATTCCTGATTCGTCTGCTGCCCGACGGCGTGATGAGCAACTATCTACGCGAGCGCTGCAAGCCCGGCGACACGGTCGGGTTCGAAGCGCCGCTCGGCGCGTTCTATCTGCGTCAGATCGAGCGTCGGCTCGTGATGGTCGCGGGCGGCACGGGTCTGTCGGCATTTCTCGGCATGCTCGACGACATTTCGGCCAGACGCAATTGCGCGCATCCGGTGCACCTGTATTACGGCGTCACCAATGCGGGCGATCTGTGCGAAACCGAGCGCATCAACGCCTACAAGGCGAGCATCGAAGGATTCGCGGTCGAAACGGTCGTGATGAACGCGGCGCCGGAATGGTCGGGCAAGACCGGTTTGATTCCCGAGCATTTCGATCGCTCGTTCCTCGAAGCGAACGGCTTCGATATGTACGTATGCGGGCCGCCGCCGATGGTCGAAGCGATCAGGAGCTGGCTTGGCGACCAGCGCATTCAGGACTACCGGCTCTACTACGAGAAGTTCGGCGAGAGCAACGCGCGCCAGGCGGCGTAGTTGCCGCGTGTGTTCAACGGTCCCGTCCGGTTGCGATGCGAGCGGACGGGACCGTTTCGTTCGAGTCCGGTGTTTGGATCCGGCGGTTGGATCCGGCGTTTGATTGGCGGGTCGAGCTAGCGCCTCGCCGCGCGCTTGAGCGTATCGGACGGCGACTCGCCGAACATCGCCTTGTACTCGGTCGAGAAGCGCCCGAGATGCGACATCCCCCAACTCAGCGCCACCGATGAAATATTGCGCACCGAGCGGTCTTCGAGAATATCGCGCCGCACCGATTCGAGCCGGTAGCGCTTCAGATACGCGATCGGCGCGCAGCCGAAATATTCGCGGAATCCGTCGAACAGCTTGAAACGCGACACCCCGGCCGCGCGCTCGATATCTTCGAGCGCAATCGGCTCGCGCGCATTGTCGTGAATGAACTGACGCGCTCTGGTCAAATAATGCGGCGGCGTCAGCGCCGACAGATTGGCCAGTTGCTCCGAGTAGTTGTGCGGCTGCGACAGCAGCAGCCCCTTCAGCAACGTCAGTTCGAGTTCGCTGGACATATACAGCTGACCCAGCGACGGCCCCGAGCGCTCCATCTCGCCGGCCAGAAACTTGATCATGCGCCACCACGCCGCCTGCTCGCCGGCGGCTGCATCCATGTCGGGCCGGAATACCAGCGGTGCGTCGAGCGGGCGTTGCAGCATCGTCTGCAACACCTGTTGAAGCGCGGAGCGCGGAATCGCGACATGCAGCTTGCGGCAGTTGCCGGTGATCGCGAGATCCTGCGATTCCTGCGGACTGACGATCACGCCGCAATCCTGATCCGACCGCCACCGCTTGCCATGCGCGGCCAGCTCCTGCTGGCCGACCACCGGCAGGCTCACGCTGTAGCAATTCAACGGGCTGTCCTCGCGCACCGCGACCGTCACGTCGGTGCCGTACTCGACATAGCCGATCGTCGTCGCCATCGAGCGCAGCACGGTGCCGGACTGATGAAAGCGCAGCCGCTCCGGATGGCTGACCTGCAAGCCGTGCGGGCCGCAAATGGACGCCATCCACGCGCGCGCGCCATCCAGGTCGCTCAAGGCGGCGCGGATATCGTGATTGCCAGGCTCCGGAGTTGATCGCATACGCAAAAAACGGACTGCGGGAAACGTGCGCTCCAGGGATTTCCATGACAGCGCGAAATAGGGGACATCGTGGGTTCGCTAAGCCTACCTCAACCGCCGCAATTATGCGCAACCGACCAAAAACATTACGCGGCCGCGGGATCTGGCCGTCCGATAAAGCTGACCGGCAGGAAATATGTCCTCACGCGCCTGAATAGCCTGAATAAACACCAGTCAATGAAATTTTCCTCCTGCATCGCATGCAAGCTTTCATTACGTGACATGTTTTGCTTAAGTCCAGCGACTTGCAACCGATAACCAATAGATGGGATACATCTTGCGGGCCGGCTAGCGGGCGGCATCGCAAGATGAAAACGCGGCGTCCGCCGGACCGGCACGGCCGGCGCGACGACGACGCTTCCCCTCGCCCCGGACCCGAGAGTCCATTGCGAACCGTTTTACGTTTCGTTATTGGAGAAAATAACAGTGACGCTCAATCGACTCACCATCAAAAGCAAGTTAATTGCTGGCTTTGGCGTGCTTTCCCTGATCGTCGTCGGGATATCCGCTTTTTCGCTGCAGGCGCTGAGCAATTCGACCGACCATTTTTCCGACTTCGTGCACGGCGCCAAGGCACGCGCGGACATGGTCGAACAGGTGCGAACCGCGATCGACCGGCGCGCGATCGCCGCGCGCAATCTCGTGCTCGTGACCAAACCGCAGGACATCGAACTCGAAAAAGCCGAGGTGACGCGCGCGGAAGAGGACGTGCGCAAGGCGCTGAAGCAACTCAACGAGATGGTCGCGGACAAGACGGAGACGTCGGAAAAAGCGCGCAGCCTCGTCGCCGAGATCAATCGCATCGAGACGTCGTACGGCCCGGTGGCGACGCACATCGTCGGCCTCGCGCTCGACGGCAAGCGCGACCAGGCAACCGTCGAAATCGACGACAACTGCCGGCCGCTGCTCGCCGAGCTGGTCCGCGCAACCGACGCGTACGCGTCCTTCACGCGCGCCCGTCAGGAGGAGATGATCCGCGTTCAGGCCGAGCACTATCAGAACCAGCGCAATCTGCTGATCGCGATCAGCATCGCCGCGGTCGCGCTCGCAATCGCGTCGTGCTGGCTGATCGCGCGCGCGGTGACCGGCCCGCTGAACTTTGCGATCGGCGTCGCGCGCACGGTATCGGAGGGCGATCTGCGTACGCGTATCGACGCCGGCGGCCAGGACGAAACCGGCAAACTGCTCGCCGCATTGCGCGAGATGAACGAGCGGCTCACCGCCATCGTCACGCGCGTGCGCGACAGCAGCACGAGCATCGCGGGCGCCGCGCGCGAGATCGCCGCCGGCAACATGGACCTGAGCCAGCGCACCGAACAGCAGGCCGCGTCGCTGCAGGAAACCGCGTCGAGCATGGAGCAGCTGACGTCGACCGTCAGGCAGAACGCGGACAACGCGCAGCAAGGCAGCACGCTCGCGGCGAACGCATCGTCGGTGGCGCAGAAAGGCAGCACGGTGGTCGGCCAGGTCGTCAGCACGATGCAGGAGATCAGCGACAACTCGACGAAGATCGCGGACATCACCGGCATCATCGAGGGCATTGCATTCCAGACCAATATCCTCGCGCTGAACGCGGCCGTCGAAGCCGCGCGCGCGGGCGAACAGGGACGCGGTTTCGCGGTGGTCGCCAGCGAAGTGCGCAGCCTCGCGCAACGCTCGTCGAGCGCGGCCAAGGAAATCAAGGATCTGATCGCGACCTCGGTGGACCAGATCCGCGACGGCTCAACGCTCGCCGGTGAAGCCGGCAAGACGATGAGCGAAGTCACGCTGGCCGTGGCGCGCGTGACCGACATCATGGCCGAGATCGCCGCCGCATCGACCGAACAGAGCCGCGGGATCGAGCAGGTGAATCTCGCGATCACGCAGATGGACAACGTCACGCAGCAGAACGCGGCGCTGGTCGAAGAGGCGGCGGCCGCGTCGCGCTCGATGGAAGATCAGGGGCAGCAACTGAGCGAGGCGGTCGCGTTCTTTCGGGTTGCGGGCGACCGGGGCGCGGCGGTGACGGCGCCGGCCGCCGCCACGCCGGCGACGGTTCGGACCGCGGCCGCCGCGCCGGCTTCGAGCAGCAGGCCGATGCCGCGGCGCGAAACCGCGGCTGCGCCGGCCGTTCAGCGGCCTGCACGCGCAACCGCGTCGGCGACGACGGCCGGCGCCGTGAGCGCGGCAAGCGCGCCGGTCACCACCGACGACGACGGCTGGGACAGGTTCTGACCTGCGGCCGTTGCGCCAGCGCGCCTTCTGTTCACGGGCGGCGCCGATCAGGAAGCGCCGGCGATCCGGGCATCCGGTCGCGCGCCAATGCAAAAACCGGCGCAACGCCGGTTTTTGCCTTTAAGAACCTGCCGGCAATCGTCAGCGTGATTCGCCGCGCTTGATCCGCCGCCATTGCGCGAAGCTGAGCGGCGCGGGTTCGAGCGCCGATCTGTCGAGACGGGTCAGGCTATAAAAGGCGCCCGGCCAATCCGGCACCGGTGCCGGCTCGACCGTGCGGATGTCGGCTCGATCGGCCCGATCGGACCGATACGCCTGATGCGGCCAGAACAACGGCATGGTCCGGCGTTCGGTCATGTCCCGGCGCAGCCATTCCGGACCGCTTGCATCCATCACCATGTCGCACTGGAACGCCCAATCGTGCTCGTCCCACGCCACGAACACAGCCGGTTCGCCTGCGGTGTCGAACATCAGCACGGCGTTCTGCTCGGGGCGCCAGTAGTACTCGACATAGCTTTCGCGCGCGACCAGTTCGTCCAGCAGGCGCACGACGCGGGCGTCGCGATAGCTTGCGCCGACATCGTGCACCAGGATCGCTCCGCGCAGGCCGCAATGCTTTTTCTTCGCGTCCGCCAGCGCATGGGTCAACTTTTGCGGCATCCCGGCATCGCCCTTTCTGATATAGAAATCGATCAGGCCGGCGTTGAACGCATCCACCGCCTCGCGGTCGCCCGCCGCGCCGGTCAGCAGGATTTTCGTGCACGCGGCATCGTTGATCGACGACAGGAACTGGATGCCGTCGATCTCCGGCATTTCGTAATCGACGACGACCGCGGCGACTTCTTCGAAGCGCGCGTCATCGCTCAGCGCGTCCCGGCCTAACGCATTGCTGCAACCCTTTTCGACCTCCGAATAGTCGGCGCCGGCAATCCGCGTAAGCGGCACGCCGCGATCGCGCGACAGCATGAAATCCAGCGCCACCTGTGGCTTCGTAAAAAAGCGGTTCAGTTCCCGGTCGCGGAAAAGTCCCTGCAGTCCGTTCAGAAAGTCCTCGCTGTCGTCGAGAAAGACGACGGAGACGGGGTGAAACATCGGTTGCCTGACAAACGAACTCATACCGATCCCGGGAAAAGAATTTGCACAAATTGCGCTTTGGCGAAAAGAGCCGCCTGCGCGGATTATCCAGTGTTATGCGGAATGTGAGCAACTTTGCAAAATTCTCGCGCATATCGATGCGTGTTTCATGTCAGCCCGCGACCGGATGTTCGGCCTCGGCCATGACGACTCAGGCATCGCCGGATAGGGACGGAGAGAATCGGTCATTCGCCACGCAGGCGAATGTGCCGCTACCGCATGTAGCGATTCTTTCGTGGAGTCTTATTCATGTCGACCCGAGATGCAATTCCGTCTCTGCTTTCCAATGGCACCGCACTATTGACGCCCGAAGCGATGGCCGTCCCAGCCGAGAACACCTTTCACCATGTCATCGATATCTATCTGAAAGACTCGAATGCCTTTATGAATACCTATTTCGCAAGGTACTTCGAATGGCAAGGGATATGCCGCGAACGCTGGTTTCATCAATGCGTCGACAATAACCTGCTGGGCCTGAACGGCGCGTTCGTCACCAAGCGCGCGCATCAGGAGTACGTGCAGGAAACGTTTCCGTTTCAGCGCGTCGATTGCTATCTGAACACGCTGGACGTGAGGCAGTGCTCGGCCTACCTGGTGTTCCGTTTCTATGTGGACGGCCGGCCCGTTTCGATGGGGTATCAGCAGGTCGTGTTCGCCGGGTCGGACAAGCGCATCCGCCGCTTGCCGGCCAATGTCGGCGAACGCTTCATGGCCTATGAATTGAATACGCTGGCAACCGCGGCTTGACGCGGATGATTTATCCGACGCGATAGCGTCGTGACGGAGGCGGCAGATCGTGTCGTCCGCGATCCGCCGCCGATCCCGGCTCCGGCAGCCGCAATATGAAAGTCGTGTGCACGCCGGGCTCCGACTCGCAGGAAATGCCGCCGCCGAACGCGTCGCATACCCGCCGGCAGAAGTTCAGGCCCATGCCCGAGCCACGCCCGTGCGCCTTGGTCGAATAGAACGGCTCGAAGATCTGCGGCAGCACGTCGGCCGCGATGCCCGGGCCCGTATCGCTGAAGCGCAGCACGCAGAAGCCATCGCGGCGGTGAGCACCGATCTCGATGCGTCCGTTGCCGGCCGAGTGAATCGCATGCAGCGAGTTTTTCAGCAAATTGAACAGCACGAAGATGAATAGCGAATCGGAACCGGAAAACTGCAGATCCGGGTCGATGCGCGCCACGGACACGAGTTCGCGCTCGCCCGGGCGAAACGGAAAGCGCTCGAACGCCGATTCGACGCAGGTCATCATCGAGTGCGCACCGAAGCTGCGCTTGTCCAGCCGGTGCAGCGTCAGCGACGCCAGCGACATTTCCATCACCGCGCTCGTGCTGTTGACCTGGCGGCGGATCGCGGAGGCGAGCCCCGGCAGCCTGTCCGGCTCTTCCGCCGAGTACAGCGTGTCCTCGCAGAGCCGGTGCTGCACCGCCAGCTGGTATCCGCGGATCAGTTCGGGCAGCGCGGAGCGCAGCTCGTCCGCATGCAGACCGATCGCCGCGAGCGGTGTGGCGACCTCCTGCGCCATCGTCGCGAGTACGAGGTAAGGCCCCATCAGCCCATAACGGACGATCGAAACCGCGAGAATACCGAGGCTCACCGTAATGAAGATGAAGCCGGGCGGATAGAACGCATAGTCGTAATTGACCGCGTAATCGACGGCGGCAAGCGAATACACGACGACGCCGACGAGGCACAGTCCGAGCAGCTTGCGCGCGCCCGCGGCGCTCGCGCGGCGCCGCGCGATAAACAGCAGCCATGCGCTGCGGCTGACCACCACGACCGTCTGCGCGACGTGAACCGGATGCAGCCGGCCGGCCTTCGGATAGTCGCCGAAGAAGAAGGTATTGAAGCCGTCGACGATTTCATTGCCGCTCACGAGCAGCATCGCCAGCACCACGCACAAACCGTAGGACAGCAAAAGCGCCGGCCGCTCGCTGCGGCGTGAAACGACTTCTATCGAGAAGTGATACAGCGCGGTGGGCAGAAACAGGATGAACAGATAGCCGAACTTGACGAGCAGATTCGCGACGTCGGGATCGGTGGTCTGGAACAGAAAAGCCCACGTGCCCTGCCAGACGAACGTCGTCGCGCACATCACCGCGAACGGAACCGATATGCGCGTGATGCCTTCGCGGATCAGCACGTAGGTGCCGAAGCCGAGAAACAGCGCGGAGACGAATGCGGGCAATATCGAGTACATGAGGCCTGTTCGCGTTTTCCGTATTCCTGCCAGCGCGTCGATTACCGTTAATGCTCTCCATGCGGAAACGGACGCATCGTTTGCCGTGCATGGCGGGGGATTATCGCGATTATTTTCGCCACCTATGCCGAGTGCATTTTCTGTTGCCGGGGACGGTCGAAGCGGCAGAAAGCGCGATCTTATCGCATTGAGTAGGTCGGCTACGCAAGCTTATTTCCGGTGCATAGAGCGAATGCTCGGATATGCAGACCGGGTTGCAGATTGAATCGAACCCCGGCAAAAAAACGCAGCACGCCCTCCTGTTGTCCTCCCTCATCAGCCAAAGCCGCGCTCGACTGCACGTCGATTAGCTTCTGTCTTCATCAATCTTGAGGATAGCGCCGGCATTTTCGGCCGCCTAGTCTCGCTTCAACCTGCATTTCGGGCGGTTCTTGCGTGGGAATCCCAACCAACTCTGTCTTCTGTCGAGCGCTTCATGGCTTTCATTGCGAATCCCGGATCGCGCGTGCAGGCCGCCGAACTATGGCGCGCGGGCGCGCAAAACGTCGTTATTTACGAAGCAAGGGCGCGCCTGGGCAGCCGCACGTGGAGCGCCAATTTCGCGAATGCGCCGGCCAGCTTCTATGCGGAACTCGGCGTGAGTTCACGCGGGCGCGGCTCGAGCGGTATCTGGCGGTCTGACGGCGCTGACGCTATTTGCATGCGGCGGGAATTTTTTGCGCTGCGATCCGTTATTCGATTCGGCCGGTTCCGGCGATGCTCCGCGTGCCCGCTCCGGGCGGACGCGCGGAGCATCGCCGGCTGGCTTCATAACGAACGTCTATACTCGGCGAACGCTGACTCATCCGGCCTCTCGCCTCAGGGCAGCGTGCAGCATCAAAGCGTCAGCAAGCTGAAAAAAATCGTTCAGAACCCGGCAGCCGCGGCACGACGCGCGTGTCGTCGCCGTCCTGCTCTACTGGAGAAAACACAAATGGCTATTTCGACAACACGGCGAGCGCTTTTTACGGCGTTGATCGGCATCGCGTGCGCGGGCGCATTCGGCATCGCCCAGGCCGCCCCGGTATCGTTTACGGTGCCGCTGACCGGCGCGCAGCAGGTCCCGCCGGTACAGACGCAGGGCAGCGGCAGCGCCGCGCTGACCTATGATCCGGCCACCAGGGTAGTGACGTGGAACGTCACGTTCAGCGGCCTGTCGAGCGACGCGACGATGGCGCACTTCCACGCGCCGGCGGCGGCTGGCAAGAACGCCGGCGTCGCGGTCTGGATGTCGGAGAAAGGCAAGCCGGTCACGAGCCCGATCACCGGCCAGGCGACGCTCACCGCCGACCAGGCGAAGGAATTCGAAGCCGGCGACATGTACGTCAACGTTCATACGAAGCAGAACCCGAACGGCGAGATCCGCGGGCAGGTGATGCCGCCGAAGTAATTCTGTATCGCATGTTCACGGCGCCCGCGCAGTCGGTGGGGGCCGTGAACGCGGCCGGTGCGGCCACTGCGCCGGGCGCGCCGCGCATCGGTCGGTCTCGCCGCTGCCACCCGCCTGCCATCGCACGCGCATTCGTCACGCGATCGATGCGGCGAAACTCAGTCTTCGGGAATGAATCCGGGATTGAACACGACCTCCCACAGATGGCCGTCGGGATCCTGAAAATATCCGGCATAGCCACCCCAAAAGGTCTTGCCAGCCGGCTTCACCAGCCGTGCCCCCGCGGCGGCGGCCTCGCGCATCGCAGCGTCGACCTCCTGTTCGCTGCCCAGGTTATGACCGATCGTAAGCTCGGTCGCGCTATGCGGGCCGACCGGTAAGCCGGCGTCGTGCGCAATGTCATCGCGGCGAAAGATCGCCAGCTTCAGACCGTGGGCGAGATCGAAAAAGGCGACCGCGCCATGTTCGAACTCCGTGCCGATAATGCCGTCGGTCCGCAGACCCAGGCCGTCGCGATAAAACCGCAACGCCACTTCCAGATCGTCGACACCGAGTGTCAGCACACTGATTCGTGGTTTCATTTTCGCCCTCTCTATCCTTGTTGCTCATCGCATCGGATGCGCACCTATCTTACGCGCCACACACACGTCATCTCGACGCCACTTTCGCGTCATCGATAGCGCAATGGGGTGATGGAACGAAAGCATGATCGCATGCTCGTGCGCTATACGAAGAAGTCGTCTGGCAATGGGTTGAGAGCCCGTATTGGCAGGTGTTCACCGGCGAGACTTACCGGCAGACGGAACCACCAATCGACCCATTGAGCCTGATATGCCGGCGCAGGCGCGCTGCGTGAAGCGGGCGTTGAAGAGTTGCTGGCGCAGACCATTGATGCAGCGAAGCGCGCCGGCGAGACCAAGGCTTCGAGGGTCAAGCGCGCAATTGTCGACGCGACGGTCATGGAGAAGGCGATTGCGCATCCGGCCGATTCACGCCCGCTCAGACGATGTCGCGAATACCTGGTGAAGGCTGCCGCGAGGCGCGACGGCTGACCAGCCAGATCAGTCGTTACGCACATGCAAAACAATACAAACGGATGCGCAGGACACTGCACGTGTGGCGCTCGCGTGTGGGTCGGGTGATGCGCGACGTGGAGCGGCCACTCGACGCGGTGCCCGATTGCAGACGCGCGGCATTGCAGGCGCTCATTGACCGCACGAAGCGGATTCTGTCGCAAAAGCCGAAGCCGAAGCCGGGCGCCCCATACAACGGCCGCCCGCTAGCCGAGGCACTGGAGCAGGCCGCGATCCCCTGCGACGTTACGACAGAAGCGGCGCACCGAAGCGGAATATTGTGCCTGGCGCTGAGCGGAGGTACTCATGGAAGGATTTTAAGAAAGCCGACTGCCCAGCTGAATGGGCAGGTCACAAGAACTCATACGGCGACGCTCACTCGGTGAACAGATTGCCCTTTAGAATTCCGTCTGCGGCATCAGAGATATCCTCCCAAATTGCCCTGCTCGCAGCCGCGCCATCCTGCCGTCGCAACGCACGAAGTACGGCAATATGATGGTGATCCGCGGTGACCGTCCCGGTTTCCTTTGCCGCGAAAACCTCGTGAAGATATGGTCCGATCTGCATCCACATGCTTTCTACCACCGGCAACATAACGACAGTGGACGCTGCTTCATATAAAAGAAAATGAAAACGCCGGTTGGCGGCCAGATAGGTAGTGACGTCGCGTTGCTCAACGGCTTTGCACATGGTTTCATGATCCTCCGCCATCGCGGAGATCTGCTCGGGTCCTATGTGAGGCGTCGCGCGCGCGGCAAGCATCGGTTCAAGTGCGAGCCGAATCTGGAGAATCTCCTGAAAGCGCGCGCGCGACATGTACGGAAGAATGACCGAGCGATTTGGCCTCAACTCAAGTGCGCGCTCTGCAACCAGACGCTTCAACGCGTCGCGCACCGGCATCGGACTCGTTCCTAGCACAGAGGCGAGCGTACGTATCGTAAATGTTTGTCCGGGCTTGAAACGCCCATTGATCAATGCCTGACGAATCTGGTCATAAGCTGCATCATGGAGACTGTTATGCCCCGCATCGACCTCGCTTCCCTCCTCACCTTCGCGGGTGTATTCAAAAGCCGCCTTAAGCCCGACGACCTTGGCATCACCGCTTCGACTCCTGCGTTGCATCTGTTTCCTTACCTTTTTCACAGTGTTGGCGGTTAGCACGACGCTCGATGAAAGCTCGCTAGCCGATACAACAGCCCTAACGGTTTCCGTAGCTAGCTCACCTGGTCACGCAACTGGCATGAAGCGTTAGAACATGTGATATACGCCAATCCGAACGAGAGCCTGATTGTTGCTCGCCGACGGACTACCATAATTACTGGAGTCGCCGATCGTACCGGTAGCCGGTATGATATTGCCGAACTGATCGAGCGTCGAACCCTTGACATGGGAATACCCGGCAAGCAGATATACGACCGTCGCCTTGCTGAGTGAATATAATCCTCGTGCCGACAAGCTATGATACTGAGGAGCAGGCTCGCCGTCTCGCACCGACTGCCCGCGAGTGTACGCGTATGCCACCGACACACTAAACGCCGGCGTCATTTGGTATTGCGCTCCCGCACCCACCGAACTGAATGCCTGCGACTCTGAAAACAGCGATGTCGAAGACGGGCGATACTGCGTATACCCATAATTCAGACCGAACGCCCACGATCCAATAAAGTACTTGGTTACCAGATTGAATATTTGAACAGTACGTGCGCCGGCAAACCCAGGATTGACCGTCGAATTAAACAAACTGTCGGAAGACCCGGACCAGGTATTCGGCTGAGAACTGCCATTCATCATGCGGAGATAAGCCAGGCCTGCAGCAAATGAATTACTGACGTAATTCGCGCCAACGCTCACCGTACTTCCCGCACTCATAGAACCCGGAAGCCCACCGAACCCGTACAACAACACTCCGGTAAATCCTCCAATATTGGGCGTCCTGTACTTTACCGAATTGCTTACCCGGATATTCATATCGGTATTCGATACATCCCCCGCATACGTACCCGACGAACCCGTGAAGTTTGCGGGACCATAGATGTAGAGTAAATCGGTAATCGCCTCGTATTGGCGCCCCAGTGTCACCGCACCGTACTTCGTACTCGATAGACCTACGAATGCCTGGCGATTGAACTCGGTACCGCCTGAACTGAATGCACCAGTTCCGATATTAAATCCGTTTTCCAGCTGGAATATGGCATCCAGTCCTCCTCCGAGCGATTCTTTGCCTTTAAGACCCCATCGATCCGGATAGGCCCCGCCACTATAAAAACTTGTCCGAGCGCGGTTTTCATAATTGATGGGAGAGCCGGGGCCACCGGCGCTTGTCGCTACAGCGATATTATTCACGTATTGCACGCTCGCATCCACAATTCCGTACAGTGTCAGACTGCTTTGCGCCTGCGCAGACGTTGCCTCGGCACATAAAATAAATGCAACTCCCAGCGCTTTTTTCATGACGCATCTCCAATTAATATTATGTGATTTTTATCAGACGATATCGTGCCCACAGGCGCGGCGGTCCCGGAAAAAACATTCGGAATTGAATTTCAATTAAAAAAGAGCACCACCGAAAGAATCGCCACGCTGCGTGTTCGACCGAATCGTAATCAGCAAGGCTCAGGCGATCTGGCCTTCTTCGGCTTCGCCTCTTGAAAAATCATGCGACGGCCTGGCAACAAAAAGCACTGCGAAAATGGCGACGATGAGTAAGCTCGCGACGTAATACAGTCCGTCGCTGAAGTTGCCTGTCATGTCTCGCAGTATTCCGATAACGGCGGGACTGCACAACGCTCCCAGCACTCCTGCAACGTTCAGTAGCGCCAGACCCGCGGGCCGCGCTTCCTCGGATAGCGTTTGCTGAGGTAGCGTCCAGAACACGCTCATCGCAGAAAAGCTTCCCACTGTAGTACAGATGATCCCCACAACCGGGAGAATCATTCCTGTCGGTCTGCCGACGAGAAGCCACCCGCACGCGGTAACGGCGAGTGCAATGATGAGGTGCCAGTGCCGTTCGTTTTTTCGATCCGAACTCCAGGTCCATAGCGGCATGCAGACGATCGAGCACAGCGCCGGAATCGCGACAATCAAGCCAATACTGGACAGCGAGAATCCCTGCAGGACACCCTTCGCGATCGTCGGTGTCCAGATCGAGTTCGCAGTAAATGTGTTCGACAGACAGAAGTAAACCAGTGACAGCAGCAGCACGTTCTTGCTGGCGAGTTGCTTCCATATTCCTTTTGAAGTCTGCTTGCCGCGCTTCTCGGTGCTGGTTGAATTCCCGAGCGTGCCTTTAAGGATAGACACCTCTTCCCGACTCAACCAACGCGCGGTATCAGGTCCATCGGATATGCATAGCAGGCAGACGATCCCAAGTATGATTGACGGCACCCCCTCGATCAGGAACATCCACTGCCACCCGTGCAGCCCTCCCACGCCATTGGCGTGCTCGAGGATAAAACCGGAAGCCGCGGCACCGGTAGCCATCGCAACAGGCCCACCCACCATGAATAGCGCGTTGGCCCTTCCCAAATATGCTCGCGGAAACCAGTACGTCAGGTACAACAACACGCCTGGTTGAAAGCCGGCTTCAAATACCCCAACCAGAAGTCGCATTACGTAAAGACTGCCTGCGCTGTACACAAACATGGTCAGCGCTGAAGCGATGCCCCACGTAATCATGATTCGTGCAAGCCAACGTCGGGCGCCAAAACGGACCATCAACAAATTGCTTGGAATCTCCGAGAGCGCATATCCCGCATAGAATATCGATCCACCAAGCCCGAATGCCGCGGCCGACAACCCGAGGTCGGATTTCATGGTCAACCCTGCGAAGCCCATGTTTATACGATCCAGGTAGCTGAAAACGTACATCAAAAAAAGCAACGGGAGCAGACGCCAGCACACCTTGGACATGATGCGAGACTGCGCGTTGGTGATCTCACCAGTTCCCCCCTGCATCTGTTTCATTGCAACACTCCTTAGCTGGGCCGATGCACGAACGCTCATCGCCTGACGAAGCAAGCATCGGTATCAATAAGTATTTCGTATCAAATTGCACGTTCTCGTCCCGATGAATCCACCGGCACGTTCATGCCGCTATCAAGCCATCCCCTCAATTTTGTGATAACAGATTGACCCGGAGCATACGTCGGGAAATTAAAACTAGGTATCGAAATTTGCCCTGAATAGGGTATACGCCCAGAAATTCGCGCCTGGTATCCGCCATCTCTTTCTAGCCGCTTCTGCGAAACTGCCAGTCAGCAAGGCCCACTGCACCTGACGTGCCTTTCCCGCATGGACTACGGCTCAATGAATTTGTTAGCACGATTTAGATGCCTACTTTGCAGATCGATGCATCATGGATCGATTCGCACCAGCTCGGCGCGCAGAACGAGTCAAAATAGCGGCCTGGCACTAACCCTGATTGGGAGGTGATAGCTTTGTCGGTATATTTGTTATCACAATTTTACATCTAACCTGAAGCGCGGCAAATGAAGGCTGGGTCGTCGCGAAGTAGCGGACGATCGCCGGACAAGGCGCCCGCCACACATGACCTACTTTTTCACGGAGACAGGATGACTGCGGCAACACAACAGGACGAACTGACCCAGGTGGGGCCCGGTAGCGTTATGGGGAATCTGATGCGGCAGTACTGGATTCCCGCCGCCAAAACAGACGAGATATCGTCCGACGGTCCGCCAATGCGTCTGATGCTTTTAGGTGAAAAACTCGTGGCATTTCGCGATAGTTCCGGGCGGGTTGGAATCATGGACCATCGGTGCCCCCACCGTTGCGCTTCGCTTTTTCTCGGACGTAACGAAGAGGACGGCTTGCGTTGCATCTATCACGGTTGGAAGTTCGACGTGGACGGCAATTGCGTAGATATGCCGAGCGTACCGCCGGAGCAGGATTTCAAGGAAAAAGTTCGCGCCCGGGCATACCCGGTTCTCGAACGTCATGGCGTGATCTGGGTTTACATGGGTAGCCGCGAACAACCGCCGCCCCTACCTCGGATCGAAGCAGCCATGCTTCCACACGATCAATTGGACGTGACGTTCATTCAGCGCGACTGCAATTTTCTCCAGGCCCTCGAAGGCGATATCGATACTTCCCATGTGGGCTTTCTGCATTTCGGCAGCCTCGATCCAGACAACATCCCCGATGGGCATCCGCTCCAACACACTACGACTCGGGCGCCTGCTTACCATGTACGGGATACACCGTGGGGCACAGCGTATAGCTCCTATCGCAAAGCCGACAATGGCGCCGACCCGGTTGATCGCGCTGAACGAATTTATTGGCGGTGCTCGAATTTCATGTTCCCGTTCTGGACTCAAACGCCGCAAGGCGAGTTTTCGACAAATATCAACGCACGCGCGTGGGTGCCTATCGATGACCGACACACCATGTTCGTTTACTTTCGCTGGACAAAAAGACCCGGTTATAACGTTCCATTAAAAGACGGAAAACTACTACCCGGAAGCGAGGCACCGCTGAAGTTCAGGCCCAGAACGACGAATTGGCTTGGCCGTTACCGGATCGAGCCGAATAGGGATAATGACTGGATGATCGACCGGGAAGCACAGCATGCCAACGTGATTTACTCCGGTATCCAGAACATCCACATACAAGACCAGGCTATTACCGAGAGCATGGGCAACATCACGGACCATAGCTGGGAACATCTGGGCCCCGGCGACCGCATGGTTGCTCGTACCCGCCGCCGATTGCTCCAGGCCGCGCGAGCATTGCTGGCCGATGGCACTTCCCCGCCAGGCGTCGACGACCCCGAAGTTTTCTGGAAAGCGCGAAGCGGCTACTTTCTCACCGCCTCCGATATCGACTGGATCAATGCCTATGACGATCAGGTCGGCAGAGCAGTCAGAGCCGTTCAGTCCGATGACTTGCCGGCGAACCGGTAGCGTTACGTATCCCCACACACTCTGAAACAGGAGATGGAAATGTCGGTTAGCGGTGTCGAAGTATATGGTAAGCGTAATCCCGCGATGCCCTTTCATCCCGCGGTACGCGCTGGCGATTTTGTGTTCGTTTCCGGGCTCGTGGCTCGCAACGCGGAAGGCGTGCTCATCAGCGGAAGCATCGAGGAGGAGACGCAAGTCACCCTGGATGCTTTAAAACGCGTTCTGGAAAGCGCAGGCTGCGACCTGAGCGATGTCGTCAAAGTCACGATGTATCTCGACGACACCAGGGATTTCAGTCGCTGTAACGAGGTCTTTAAACAGTACTTCCCCGAAGGGCGTCTCGCAAGAATATCGATTGAGGCACGAGCCGTCATCGATTGCAAGATCGAGGTCGAATGCATCGCCTATCGGCCGCGCGGATGAACATAACCTGAGAACCGGACCGATCGCATGTGCGGTGCCATGTAGTTTTCGCCCGAACACGGCGCTCCTTGGCGCCGCACACTCATCTTAAAGTTGGGATGATCCAGACATGATAAACACTGAAATCCGGGAATACGGCGAACCGAAACCTGGAATGCCTATCCGCCCCGCTATCGGCGCAGGGGATTTTATATTTCTCTCCGGGCTTGCGCCTCGCAATGAAGCCGGCGAGATTGTTTGCGGCAGCATAGAACAGGAGACGACCGCGATGCTGGACCGGCTGGCTCGCGTATTGAACTCCGCCGACTGCACCTTGGAAAACGTGGTCAAAGTAACCGCTTACCTTGCTGACACGCGAGATTTCGGCAGGTTCAACGAAGTATTCAAACGGTATTTCCCGGAAGGGCGGCTTGCCAGAACGACTGTGGAGGCACGCACGATACTTCGGTGCAAGGTCGAAATCGAATGTATCGCCTATCGGGGCGACACACAGTAAATACTTCTACGTATCGCGTCATGCTGAGGGCGCGATCTTCGTTCCTGGGGTAAATGGATGAAACCTGATCAATGTCCGCTTGATACGACTTTTATCGAGCAGCTGAAAGCCGGCGCGCGGCTGCGTGGCATCTTTAATCCGATTCCGTCTCCTGCCATTGTCGAAATGTGCGCATACGCGGGATTTGATTTTGTCATCATCGACAACGAACACGGGTGCTCGGATTTTGCGACCACGGAGAACATGCTGCGAGCGGCTCGCGCCTGCCACGTGCCTGCTATCGTGCGCTGCCTTGAGCAGGACATCGCCCGGACCCTCGACCTGGGCCCTTCGGGCATCATGATTCCGACGATTCGAAATGCCCGCCATGCGGCCGACGTCGCACGACGAGTACGTTACCCGGATCCGGTAACTGCCGGCAACGTGGAAAGAGGTGCACGAGGATGCGCTTTTAGTACGCGTGCGGCAGGCTATGGCGCGTTCGGCGGCCCAGGCCATATTCAGCGCAGTAACGAAGGCTTGGCGTTGATTCTGCAAATCGAAACGTCCGAAGCAGTCGCCGACGCCGCGGCAATCATGACAACGCCGGGCGTGAGCGCTGTCTTCGTGGGGACCAACGACCTCTCGTTCGAAATAGCAACCGGGAATCCGGAGGATAGCGAAAGGCTTCAGACAATCGTCAAAGATATCCTGCGTCAGGCTGCCGAGGCGCATGTTCCGGCCGGTCTGCCTGCCTTTAGCCAAACCGAGGAAGACCGCTATGCGCAATGGGGAGCCCGATTATTCGCAACCAGCGCCACAGGCTTGATCACAAAAGCGCTGCAAGACGCGGCGAAAAAAAACTGAGCACGCGATGAAGGGAACTTCGCAAGATCAGGTTACGGCTGGAAGCGCGCCGACACGCCCATCGGAGACGCGCCTGATTCGCGCTCGCCTCACCTGTATCCGATATCTGGCTGACTCGATCAACGGCTACGAGTTCACTCCGACTGATCCGTCGCCCCCGCTTGAGTTTTCGCCAGGCGCGCACGTCGACCTGCGTTTGCCAAATGGAATAACCCGCTCGTACTCGCTAATTAACCGGCCTCGCGATCTCACGAAATACGTCATTGCCGTGAAGCGAAATGCCGACGGTCGCGGCGGGTCGGTGTTCATGCATGATCATCTGCGGGTCGGCGATATCGTCAGCGTCGGGGCACCCCGCAACAACTTCGAGCTACGTGAAGACGGATTGCATTCCGTTTTCATAGCAGGTGGTATAGGCATTACACCATTCATCAGCATGATTTCACGGCTGGACGAATTGCGGCGTCCTTATGAACTTCACTATTACGTCAGAAATCGCGTGCAGGCAATGTTGGTTTCCGAGCTGGTGCGTGGCGATCTGAACCTCCATGTTACCAATGAGGAAAGGACATTACTCACCATTGAAAACATCGTCCAACGTGCGCCTGCCGGATCTCATCTGTACTGTTGCGGACCCGCTTCAATGCTCGAGAATTTTCTGACGTCGGTGCGTGAGCTCCCGGATGATCACGTCCACTTCGAGCGTTTCAGCGGCGAGGCGCATGGCGTCGAAACGGCGTTTACAGTCCGGCTCGCACGGTCAGGCCAGGAAGTCCGAGTCGTCGACGGGCAAACGATTCTACAGGCGCTTCGCGCCGCCGGTATCGGCGTAGAAAGCTCCTGCGAACAGGGCATCTGTGGCACTTGCGAGACGCGCGTTCTAGCCGGCATCCCTGACCATAAGGACAGCCTGCTTTCCGACGCGGAAAAAACGTCAGGAAAAACGATGCTGATCTGCTGCTCCGGGTCGCGTTCGGCAGAAATGGTGCTCGATTTGTAAGCGGATCAGCTTGCCGCACACGAAGTCGCAGGTTCTTTCCCTTGAGCAGAGGATAGCTCAATGTCACCGGAGACGAATATGAGCGATTTTTCTCAATACAGGAATCAGTACCGCAATGTAAAGATGGAGCGCCATGACGGCATTCTTCAAGTAACACTGCATACGGCGGGAAACTCGCTGCAGTGGAGCCTGGACGCTCACTCGGAATTGCCGGACGCATTTCGCAATATCGCGGAGGACCCTGAAAATACGGCGGTCATTCTGACCGGATGCGGTTCCGAATTCTCTGGCCCGCGTGTGACGAGCGACAAACCAGCGTTGTTCCAGAATGGTTTCCAGTATGCGCTTGCCGACAGGATCATTCGCGAAGGCAGGGCTTTGATCATGAACTTCCTTGAAATCGAGGTTCCTGTGATCAGCGCCATTAACGGACCGGCTTGGCGCCATGGCGAACTACCGCTGCTGGCGGACATCGTCCTTGCTACCGATACGACGGACATTCAGGATTCGGCTCATTTTCCGGCCGGCCTGGTTCCTGGGGATGGGATGCATGTGGTGATGCCACTCCTGCTCGGCCTCAACCGCGGACGCTACTTCCTGATTACGGGCGAGACCATCAGCGCGCAAAAAGCCCTTGAGCTTGGTTTGTACGCTGAACTGGTCGCACAGGAAGCCCTACTTGATCGCGCATGGGAACTTGCCCGCAACATCGCCAGGAGACCGCGCAGTCTCGTCCGGTTAACGCGAAGCGTTCTGATCGAACAGGTCAAGCGACATATGCAGGACATGCTCAGCTTCGGCCTCATCGCCGAAATGCTTGCACTGGCTGGGTCCGACGAAACCGATCACTGATCCTTTGGAGAAAGCAAATGCTATTCATGCTTCGGATTGACGTTTCCCTCCCCCCCGAGATGCCGGATGCAGAAAAAAAACTATTGCGAGAACGTGAAAATGCATATGCGGCGCAACTCATCGAGCAGGACCGGTTGCTTCATATATGGCGCATCGTCGGACGTGTCGCAAATTTCAGCATTTGGCAAGCACCTGATCTCGAAGCGCTACATGAATCCATCATGTCCATGCCGATGTTTCAATACATGAAAATAGACGTGATACCAATGATCTCGCATCCAATGACGGACATGGCGGAAACCCGAAGAAAAATTTCCAGATAGCACCGCGCGGAACAGGACCTCGACCGACGACTGGAAAAATTCCCTTTGCTAATTGGGATGGTTCAAATTATATGAACAGCGCTGACAATGTAATTATCACGTGTGCAGTTACAGGCTCCATCCATACGCCGAGCATGTCACCGTATCTTCCGATTACGCCGGAAGAAATTGCGGAAGGAGCCCTGGCCGCGGCAGAGGCCGGGGCGGCGATTGTTCATCTGCACGCGCGTGATCCCAAGGACGGACGGCCGGAACAGACCTCGGAAGCGTTCATGCGTTTCCTTCCGGAAATCAAGACGCACTCCGACGTCGTCATCAATCTGACGACGGGTGGAGCGCCGACGATGTCCGTGCATGAACGCCTAAAACCGGCAGCTGATTTGAAACCCGAGATCGCGTCGCTCAACCTCGGCTCGATGAATTTCGGGTTGTACGAGATGCTGAATCGCTATAAAGAACTCAAATACACCTGGGAGCGTCCTTATCTGGCTGAAAGCGAAGACAGGGTCTTCCGCAATACTTTTCGCGATATCTCGCTGATACTCGAGTCATGCGGAGGAAACGGCACTCGTTTTGAAATGGAGTGTTACGACATCAGTCATTTGTACACGGCCGCACATTTCCGGGATCGTGGAATAGTCGATGGACCACTATTCATACAATCCGTATTCGGGATAAGAGGCGGCATCGGTGCTCATGCGGAAGATATCCTTCACATGAAGCGAACAGCCGATCGCCTGTTTGGAAGCAATTATCTGTGGTCTGTACTGGGAGCGGGCCGCAATCAGACACGGATAGCGCTTCAATCTGCCATGATGGGCGGCCACGCGCGCGTAGGCCTCGAAGACAACCTCTGGATAGGACCCGGTCAGCTTGCAAAAAGCAACGCTGAACAGGTCAAGAAAGTACGCCAGTTACTCGAAGAGCTAGGATTTAACGTGGCAACCCCGTCACAGGTCCGTCAGTTGCTGCATTTAAAAGGAGCACATGCGGTTGGATTTTAAAGCGACGCTTCGTAGCAGCGGACACCTGGAAGCCATCGCGAAATTAATTAGCCGGCTTTTCTTTTAACTTACTCCAGCAGATCATGGAACAGGCGAGTGAAAGGAAAGCCTCGTGGACATGGGCATATCGTTCATAGCGAATCTTCAGGCGTCTGAAGGAATGCAACCAGGTAATCAAGCGCTCGACGACCCAGCGCGTTTTGCCCGGGCCGCTCCTGGTGTACGCAGCCTGGCAAGCAAGGGCGCGTGCCACGCTCGCGCAAGCGTCGGCGGTGAGCCTCGGAACTGTTGCACGGCTCCCTGCACGATTTTGGGCTCGCGCAACGGACATCCCCGCTTGCCGCGCACGCAAGGAATTGCCTCTACCAGCGCATGTAGCTGGGTGACATCGTGAACATTCGCACCGGTCAGGATGACCGCCAGCGGAATGCCGTGTGCGTCGACGATGATGTGGTGCTTGCTGCCGGGCCTTGCGCCGATTCGTCGGATTTGGGCCTGTTTTTTCCCGACGCCATGGCACGAATTGAAAAACTGTCGACGATAGCGTGCGCCATATCGAGTTGCCCACGCCGGCGCAGTTCCATCAACGGCGTTTCGTGGATACGTTGCCAAACACCAGCTTTCTGCCATGCCACGAGTCTTGGCCAGCAAGCGATGCCCGAACCGCAGCCCATCTCCCGGGGAAGAAGATCCCACGCAATACCCGAACGCACAAACACAATGCCGGTCAGTATGGCTCGGTCCGGCGTCGGTTTGCGGCCCGCGTATCGGCGATTGCGCGGCGCTCGCACAAGCAGCAGTTCTGCTCAACGCATGCGTTCTGTTTCCCATCGCCGTCGCTGACTCATTGGCTAGAACGCAAAAAAAAACGCACTACGTCGTAAGACGTAGTGCGTTTTTTTTATTGGAACTTTTGGTGGAGAGGAGGAGGATCGAACTCCCGACCTTCGCATTGCGAACGCGACGCTCTCCCAGCTGAGCTACCCCCCCGACGTGCTGACAATTCTAGCACAGCCATTTTCCCTTTTGCCAAGCCGCGAGCCTCGGGAAAACCTCATTTCGACGGCGCGCCCGCGAGTACCCAGCCGACCACCGCGTGGATGTCCGCATCGCTCATCGATTGATGGGCCGGCATCGGAATCATGCCCCACACGCCGGAACCGCCGTCCTTCACCTTGCGCGCGAGTTTCGCCGGCGCCTGGGTATCGCCCTTGTATTTCGCGGCGATCTGCTGGAACGACGGGCCGACGAGTTTTCGATCTACCGCGTGGCATCCCATGCACGCGTTCGCATTGGCGACCTGCTGGCCGCGCGGCGTGTCGGCCGCGTGCGCGGCTGATGCCGCCACGCCCGCCAGCACGCCGCCGAACACGAGCGCAAGCACGACGCCAAGGCGAGCCCGATACCGGCACGCGGCCCGCGCGATAGCCCGAGCGGCGGTTCGGGTTACGGTCCGAGCCACTGTGCGCGTCACGGCACCGCCTTCGGATTACCCGGGTGCACCGACGTCGAGTTGCTCACCGGCGCGGGCGCCTGCTGCTCGAGCGGACGCGCGCTCACCGACGAATCGGGGATTGCGTCGACCGTCGGCTCGCCCGCCTCCGGCTGCGATGCGGCCACCGGCGCGGTCGCCGCCGCGGCAGCGGCGGCCGCGGCAGCGGCTTCCGGCGGCTGGATGTACTGGAACACCTTCACGACCCGAACCACGCCCGGCACCCGGCTCGCGACATCGGCGCCGCGATTGCCTTCGTCCATCGTGACGAGGCCCATCAGATACACGTTGCCCCGCTCGGCCACCACCTTGAAGTTGTTCGCCGAAATATTCTTCTCGGCGATCAGCGCGGTTTTCACGCGTGTCTCGAGATAGGTGTCATTCGTGCGCGACGAGAACGAGCTCGCCGGCATGATCGCCAGTTCGTTGACGATCGTATTCACGTTGTTCAGACCGCGCGCGATGTTCTCGGCGCGCTCTTTCGACGCGTCGCCCGCGACCTCGCCGGTCAGCAGCACGCGCCGGTTGAACACCGCGACGTTCACATGCGCGGAGTCCGGCAGGTTCTGGTTGATCTGCGACAGCGCCTTCACCTGGATTTCGCGGTCCTCGGTCTGCGCGCCGAGCGTGCGGCGGTCGGTCGCCATCAGCGCGCCGCCGCCCGCGGCGGCCCCGACCGCTAGAAAGCAACCCTGCAGTGTGGCCGACAGCCCCGCTGCAAATCCCACTACCAGCACGGTTCTCACCAGTGTCTTCTTGACGCGGATTACGCTCATCAACTAGCTCTCCTTCGAAATCGGTCTCAGTCTTCGCCGAGCAACATGGCATCGATGCCGTCGCACAGGCAGTGGATGGTCAGCAGGTGCACTTCCTGGATGCGCGCGGTGCGATCGGACGGCACGCACACGTGGATATCGGTATCGCTCATTGCTTGCTGCGCGCGTCCGCCGCCCTTGCCGGTCAGCGCGACGACGATCATCTCGCGCTCGTGCGCGGCTTCGATCGCGGCAAGCACGTTCGCGGAATTGCCGGATGTCGTGATCGCGAGCAGCACGTCGCCCGGCTGACCGAGCGCCCAGACCTGCTTCGCGTAAATCTGTTCGAACGAGTAATCGTTGGCGATGGCGGTGAGCACGGAGGTGTCGGTGCTCAACGCGATGGCCGGCAGACCGGGCCGCTCGCGCTCGAACCGGCCGATCAGCTCGGCGGCGAAATGCTGCGCGTCGGCGGCCGAGCCGCCATTGCCGCATGCAAGAATGCGATTGCCGTTGGCGAGCGCGGCGAACATCGTGTCGATCGCCGCGGCGATCGGCATCGACAGGGTTTCGAGGGCTTCGAGTTTGACTGCCGCGCTGTCGCGGAAGTGTTGTTGGATGCGTTCGACTGACATCGAGTCTTTATCTTCTACCGCAAATGGACCGCACTGCGCGGCCGTGTTGTGAAGTCATATTGTCAGGCTGCGTCCCGCCGACGGGCCGCGCACGGAACGCGGCGCGCGACGGCGAAAGACATCGTGAAACATGCTGCTTGCTGCGTCGTTGCCGCGTATTGCTTGCGATGTTGCCCACGCGATGTTGCCGACGCAGCTCGCGCACTGCGAATGCTGCTCTTCGAGCGCCGTCGACGGCGACATGCGAGCGCAAGTTTATCGCACTCACGCATGCTAGCCGCATCGGCCATCAGACTTCGTCGGCGCGAAACGCATCGCGCAGCCACACGAGCCGGCCGCCGTCGAAGGCGATCACGTCGAAACGGCATACGGGCTGTTCGCGTGGACTATCGCCGATTGCGGCCCGTGTGGCGAGGTAATACCGCGCCGCGCGCACGATGCGCCGTTTCTTGTGCCAGTCGATGCTAGCCGCCGCGCCGCCGTAATGACGCCGGGCCCGCGCGCGAACTTCGACGAACACCAGCACGCCGTCGCGATCGCGCATCACGAGATCGATCTCGCCGCCCCGGCATGCCACGTTGCCTGCAATGAAACGCAGGCGCTGGCGTTGGAGAAACTCGCGTGCGCGCGCTTCGAAGGCTGCGCCGACGGATTTGGACCCGCGGGCTGGAGAAAAGTTGTCCGGCCGCAGGCGTGCGGTTGCGGGTGAAGTTTTTGACGAAGGCCGCGGGGCGGCTTTTGGGGTTGCTTCGACGGTTGCTTCGACGGTTACTTTAGGTATCGCTGCTGCGGTTCCGCCGGCTTTTGCCGTTTCCCGCATGCTCGCGGTGGTTGCCGTCGCCGGCGCCCTCACCGATTCGCACCGCAGCCCGGTCGCGGCGGATTCGCCCGACCCCACATGGCACAATGGCGGCCTCGTTCCGTCTGTTTGCGTCTTCCGTGTCATGACTCCTCTCTCCGAACTCGCGCAAGGGCAGCAGTACCCCGCCGCCGCGCTGTATGTGGTGGCCACGCCGATCGGCAACAGCGCCGACATCACGCTGCGCGCGCTGCATGTGCTCGGACTCGCGGACCGCATCGCCGCCGAGGACACCCGCAACACCGGTCAATTGCTCGCGCGCTACGGCATCTCGAAGCCGCTCGTCGCCGTGCATCAGCACAACGAGCGCAGCGCGGCGCAACGCGTGATCGAGCATCTGCAGGCGGGCGAGCGCGTGGCCTACGTGTCCGACGCGGGCACGCCGGGCATCTCGGACCCCGGCGCCAAACTCGTCGACGCGGTGCGCGAGGCCGGCTTCGCGGTGGTCCCGCTGCCCGGTGCGAGCGCGCTCGCGACCGCGTTGAGCGTGGCCGGCGACTGGGTCGCGACCTTCTCGTTCCTCGGCTTCCTGCCGCCGAAGCCGAAGGCGCGCGCCGCCGCGCTGCAGGCGCTCGCGCCCCATCCGCACGCGATGGTGTTCTACGAAGCACCGCACCGGATCGTCGAAACGGTGCAGGCGCTTGCCGATGCGTTCGGCGGCGAGCGCCGGCTGCTGATCGCGCGGGAACTGACGAAGTTACACGAAGCGCTGCATCGTGGCACCCTGGCCGAAGGGCCAGGCTGGCTCGCCGCCGATCCGAACCGGCAGCGCGGCGAGTTCGTTCTGGTGGTCGAAGGGGCGGCACCCGAAGCCGCCGGCGAACGCGATCACGACGCGTTGCTGGGCGTCCTGCTCGAAGAACTGTCGGTGAGCAGCGCGGCGAAGGTGGCAGCGGCGCTCACGGGTGTGTCGCGCAATGCGCTATATACGCGCGCGCTGGCGCTGAAGGAAGACAAACCCGACGCGTAGAGGTCGAGGTCGAGGTCGAGGTCGAGGTCGAGGTCGAGGTCGACGGAAAAAGAAAAGGGCCGCGTCAAGCGGCCCTGCTTTTTCTCCGCCAGTGTTCACACCGGCGAACATCGTGCGCAAACAGCCGCGAAGCTGAACTGCGCGGGCGGCACGGAGACGCGCCGCCATTTCGGCTTACTTGCCCGAGTCGTCCGAACCCGAGTTCGACGCCAGCGTCTCGTTCAGCTCGGCGCGCGCTTCCTGCTGTGTAAGCCCTTCGATCTTCACCTTTGCGGTGCCGCTGTGACGCATATCGAGCGCCGATGCAGCCGCCATCGACAGATCGATCACCCGGCCGCGCGCGTACGGGCCACGGTCGTTGATCCGCACGATCACAGAACGCGAATTGGCGGGATTGGTTACGCGCACGTAGGAGCCGAGCGGCAGAGTGCGGTGCGCGGCCGTCAACGCATGCATGTTGTAACGCTCGCCGTTGGCGGTGCGGCGGCCATGGAAAAAGCGCCCGTACCACGACGCGCGGCCGGTCTGACGGAACTCCGGAATGTCGAGGCCGTCGTCGCCGAGCGGCTGCGCGTCGGCGAGCGGCGTGCTCGGCGCGCTTGCGCCGGAAGCCGGCGCCCTATCGAAAGACTGAGGTCCGAAAGCGCTCAGGTGCACATTTTTTGTGCGCTGCGGCGTGTCGCTCGCCGAGGTATCGGTCGCACCTGGAGGCGTGGCACAGCCGGCCAGTACAAAAAAGGCAAAAATAGTCCCCAGACCACGGGTTAGCCGAGTTTTCATAAGACGTGCAATCACATTGTCGAGCCGCGTCGCCCCAAATGTTGGGCATATTGCTTGCGACTCCGGCGGCTGGGACGACGACGCGCCGCGCGAAAAGCGCAGTACGCCAAAGCCCGGATGCGACTCATTCAGCCGCTACCGCACGGTTAATTTTCACGTCTGGCGCAACCTGTCCCCGGCAGCCTGACCAGACCCCACATGCCGCCATCGAACGTGGCAAACACGTTCTTGCGCGCGCAACTCAGCATGCAGGAACGGCGGCGTAGGCCCCACCCAGCGTCACGGCGGTTAAGTCCGTAGCAGGCGCGCGGCGCCTGGCTGGGCAAGACGTGTGTATCGAACGCATCGATACTTGATGGCCATCGACTCTTCGACGGCCCTTACTTGAACGGCGAGCGGCGTACCCACTGTTGATGGGGACGCATCGCCTTGTGACAGCACAAATCGATGTGCATGGACGGCATTATACCCAAAACAATTTTTCGGGAAGACGAGCCGCACCAAAACGCCGCCAATCTTCACGTTTATCGCAAAAGTGGACTATCGCGAAGCCCTGCGGACGCGGTGCGCGAGCCGGTTCGCTTCGGCAGCGGACCCGCTCGCGAGGCCGGTACAATCAACGTTTTCCCAGCGCCGTCCAGCCATGAAAGTCACCCTGATCCCCGTCACGCCGTTCCAGCAGAACTGCTCGCTGCTCGTTTGCGAGGCAACCGGACGCGCGGCCGTCGTCGATCCGGGCGGCGACCTCGAGGTCATCCAGCGCGAGATCGCGCGTCAGAACGTGACGCTCGAGAAAGTCTTCCTGACCCACGGCCACGTCGACCACTGCGCGGGGGCCAAGGCGCTTGCGACGCACTATGGCGTGCCGATCGACGGTCCGCACCCGGATGAGCGCTTCTGGCTCGACAAGCTGCCGGATCAGAGCACCCGCTTCGGCTTTCCCCACGCCGATGCGTTCGAGCCCGACCGTTGGCTGCAGGACGGCGACACCGTCCGATTCGGCGACGAAACCCTCGAGGTCTATCACTGCCCGGGCCATACGCCTGGCCACGTGGTGTTCTTCAGCCGCGCGCATCGGCTCGCGCTGGTCGGCGACGTGCTGTTCGCCGGCTCGATCGGCCGCACGGATTTTCCGCGCGGCAACCATGCGGATCTGATCCGCTCGATCCGCGAAAAGCTGTGGCCGCTCGGCAACGACGTCACGTTCGTGCCGGGCCACGGCCCAACCTCGACGTTCGGCGCGGAACGCCGCAGCAATCCGTATGTCGCCGATGGAGTGGCCGCATGAGCAGCGAAATCTATGTCAGCACCGACGTCGAGGCGGACGGCCCGATCCCCGGCCCGCATTCGATGCTCAGTTTCGCGTCCGCCGCGTACACCGAAGACAAGCAGCTGATCGCGACCTTTTCTGCCAATCTCGAACTGCTCGACGGCGCGGCACCGCATCCGGTGCAGGAAGCGTGGTGGAAGACCCAGCCGGATGCATGGGCCGCCTGCCGCACGGATCTGCAGACACCCGCCGCGGCGCTTGCCAGGTACGTCGACTGGGTCGAAGCGTTGCCGGGCAAACCGGTGTTCGTCGCGATGCCGGCCGGCTTCGACTTCACCTATATGTTCTGGTACATGATGCGTTTCGTCGGCCGCTGCCCGTTCTCGTGGTCGGCGCTCGACATCAAGACGCTCGCGTTCGCGATGACCGGCCTGCCGTATCGCAAGAACATCAAGCCGCGCTTTCCGAAGCACTGGTTCGACGAGCATCCGCACACGCACGTCGCGCTCGACGACGCAATCGAACAGGGCGCGCTGTTCTGCAACATGCTGAAGGAGCTGCGTGCGAGCCGCCCGGAGCAGCCGGCGGATGGCAAGGATGATGGGGACGGCTCAGGGCAAAACGCCGCTCCCGACCCGGTAAATTAGGGCGATCTCCCTCGCGAGAGCCGTCTAACATTGCGTTTCGTTTTCGAGCCCTCTACCATGCGTTGATACGGCGACGCTAATGGAGGCGCAGTTGACACTCGATACGTTCTCACAGAAGATCCTGCGCCTGCTGCAGCTCGACGCGCGCCGCTCGGTGCAGGAAATCTCCGACCAGGTCGGGCTGTCGAGCACTCCGTGCTGGCGGCGCATCAAGGACATGGAGCAGTCGGGGGTGATCCAGCGCTACACGGCGCTGCTCGATCGCGAAAAGCTCGGCCTGCACGTCTGCGCACTCGCGCATATCCATCTGACCCGCCACACCGAGGGCGGCGTCGAGCAGTTCGAGCGGGAAATCGCCACCTGTCCGGAAGTCACCGAGTGCTACAGCACGACTGGCGAATCCGATTACATCCTCAAGATCGTCGCACCCGACATCAAGGCATACGACAGTTTTCTGCACGAACGCATCTTCAAGATTCCGGCGGTTGCGCAGGTGCGCACGAGCGTCGTGCTGCGCGAGATCAAATTCGATACGCAGTTGCCGTTGTAAGGCAAGTCGCGCGGGAAAAGCCGGAGCTGTATCTGGGATTGCCGGGAGCCTGGGCTCGACGCCCGACGCCTGACGAGCCAGCCGAACTCAGCCGGCGTGGTGAGATTCCGTGCTTTTCGACTGATCGGCCGCCGTGCCGATTCTGACCTCGGCCGTCGCATGAACCTGCGCGGCCGACACGTCCTGTTGCAGCAACACATCCAGTCTGCGCGCGCCGAGCCGGCGCTTGAGCGCGTCCAGATCGACCCGGCCGAGCGATTGCGCATCGTCTTCGAGAACCCGCACAGCCTCCGCCGCCCCGGTCCCCGAAGCACCGGACGGCGCCGGCGGCAATATCACCTCGACATCGAGCCCCGCGCTCAGGTAGTGGAGATTCACCGCCGCGGCTTGCAAGCCGCCGGCCGCCAGTGCCGCATTGACCTCGGCGAGCACCCGTTCGCGGGGCGGCAAATCGACGGGCGGATGCGCGAGCGCATCGTTTTCCGGATCGACATGGATCAGTGCGTCGAGCACGCGTTTGTCGCTCAGCACACGCAGACGCGCCGACTCCGCGATGTAGTGCCCTTCCGATACCGAAATCAGCGGATCGACGAGAATGTGCGCATCCACGAGCGCAAAGTCACCCATCTTGCGCGTGCGCAATTCATGCACGTCGCGCACGCCGGGAGTGGAAATCAGCAACGCGCGCATGTCGGCGGTGGCGGCTTCATCGAGCGCGCGGTCCGACAGGTCCTGTAGCGCGTCCCAGCCGAACGTCCAGCCCATACGCGCGACCATGAAGCCGACGATTGCCGCCGCGATCGGATCGAGCAGCCTTACGCCGGCAAGGCTGCCGGCCACGCCGATACCGACCACCAGCGACGACGCCGCGTCCGAGCGCGCATGCCACGCATTGGCAATCAGCATCGCCGAACGCACGCGCTTCGCCTCGCGCAACATGTAGCGAAACAGCGATTCCTTGGACACCAGCACCAGCGCGGCGACCGCCAGCGCGCTCAGGTGAATCGCGGGAATGTTTTTCAGATTGACGAGCCGCGTACCGGCTCCCCACAACATGCCGACGCCGACCGAAATCAGCAGTGCGCCCAGAAATAGCGAAGCCACGGTCTCATAGCGGCTATGTCCGTAATTGTGATCCGCATCCGGCTTTGCGCCGCTGTGCCGATTGGCAATCAGCACGACAAAATCGGAAATCAGATCGGCGAACGAATGGATACCGTCGGCGACCAGCGCCTGCGAGTGCGCGAAGGTTCCGATCGCGATTTGCAGCGTCATCAACGCTGTATTGAGCGCAATACTCACAAGGGTACTTTTGCGCGCAACGCGTTGTTTGTCGGTGGATTGGATGATGGCGGCGGACGGCATCTTCAAAAAAAGAAACGAGTTCAGTCCCGTTATTGTACGCGCCGCGAATCGGAAACGCGTTCAGAGCGGATTGAAAAATCCTTTTTGAATCAGTCGCTTATCTAAACGAAAAGCATTCGCGTTCCAGTTACCTGAAGCACATGCGACAAAAAATAAATACCGTTGTTTGACAAAAAGCCGCGCCCTGAACGGTGCGCGGCTTTCGGAGATCGAGCAGCAGTCAATATGCGCCGCTCATTGCCAGTATTCGTAATACCTGCACGCGGGAAGCATTACCTCCCGGTCGCCGCCATTACTTCTGGATCAGGAATTTTTCGCGATCGAGACCGGCGATCCAGCGCGGCGGCTTGCCGCGGCCGGACCATGTGCTGCCGCTGTCGGGGTCGCGGTATTTCGGCGCGACGCCGGCACGCGGGCGGGCGACTTTAGCGGCGCCTTTCGCTGCACGGCCGCTGCCGAGTTCGCTCAGCGAAATGCCGTAGTCGGCCATTTTCTGCTTGATTTCATTCAGCACTTCCGCGTATTCACGCGACTTCGCTTCTTCAATCTGCTTTTCGAGCTTCTCGCGCTGTGCGAGCAGTTCCTTGTAAGAAGACATCGGTTCCCTTGTGGTATCGATAAATGACTGCCGATCTACGTCGGCTCGTCGTTTGAAGTTTCATGCCTCGGAATTTGATGGCGAGATTAACACAAAATAGAAAGCCTGCAAAAGCAGAAAGCAAAATTTAATTTAAATTCGTTTCAAAAAGTTTCCATGCGCAACTCTATCTGACCACTGCCTTTCAATGCGCCTATTCGCATTTCACTGAAAAGCGTGCAGCGCCACGTCTATTTTTGAGATTAACTATCAGAAAATGCTACTGAAGATGGCTATGGCAGATCAACATCTCACGCCATGAAAGCTTTTGTCGCAATAAGCAGGCCCTATTGAGACCGAAACAGGCTCTCCACGGCTGATGTCCAGGCGTCATCCCACAAAACCGATAATGTTTAATTAAGATATCGCGTGATGCAAACTTCGAGTGCCGCGCGCAACGTTTGCGAGTTGGATTGCGCAGCGTCGAATGCAATGCGCACGCGCGTGCCGTCACGTTGCAGATCGACGCCGTAGCGGTCGACGCCGAGCAGTTTCCCCGCGCCCCCGGCGGCCACCCGGGCGCCGAACTCGTCTATCAGCGCGCGCTCTTCCCAAGCGTCGAGCGGTGGCAACGGATCGAGTTCGTCGCCGTCGAGCCAACCCATCGCACCGAAGCCGCCGATATATCGCAGCCGCTCCAGCTTCATCGTCCAGAACGAGAAGTCGCCCAGCGCCAGATAGCGCTCCGCGTTCGGGTGATAACTCAGATATCGGCGCACGACCTCGGGCGCCGAATCGACCGGCTCGAAGCTGCCCAGCAGCGTGACGCGCTGGCCGCCGAGCACGTCGCCGTCGGGCGCGTCGACCGCAAGGAAGCCGGCGCGCGGATCGGCATGCAGATTGTGGGTGTGCTCGGCGAGCCGGCTGACCAGAATCGTCGGACGATGCCGGGCGTCCGGCGCAAACGGCAGCATCGACGGATAAGGAAAGCCTTCCGGCTGGCGCGCGTGGGTCGCGAGGGTACCGACCGCGGCCGTATGCAGCAGATGCAGCGGGGCGTGAGCGGGAATGTTCAAGTGAGCGGGCCTCGGTGGATGACAGGTAGGGACCACGTCCATCGTAGCTGGCTGCCGCGGGCCCGTCCAAGTCCTTTGCAAGCCGTCGCGAGCATAAGAGAGAGTGCTTCGATAAAATCGGCAATCCGCTTTCAATGCGCTTTCTCACGCGCGACTTCCCGAGACCTCCGTGCCCGATCATCAAGCCTCCGAGTTCGCCGCCCTGCCCGCCGCCCACCGCGACCTGCCCGTCACCGCACGGCAGCGGGCGCGCATCGCGACGATGGCGCTGTTTTTCATCGCCGGCATGATGTACGCATCCTGGGGGGTGCATGTGCCGACCGTGCGCGACCGCTTCCATCTGAACGCCGCAATGCTGTCGTTCGCGCTGTTCGCGGTGGCCGGCGGCTCGATCGGCGCGATGGTGACCAACGGTTCGTGGATCGCCCGGGTCGGCACCCGGCGCGCGTGCCTGACTGGCGGCCTGGCGATGGCCGCGTGCGCGGCGCTGATTCTGGTGGTGCCGGCCTACTGGATGTTGCTGGTCGTGCTGGCCGTGTTCGGCGCGGGCATGGCCACGCTCGACGTCGCGATGAACGCCGAGGCGAGCGCGGTCGAAAAGGCGCTCGGCAAGCCGATCATGTCGGCGCTGCACGGCATGTTCAGCCTCGGCGGGATGTTCGGCGCGGCGGTCGGCGGAGCGTTGCTGTCGCGCGGCATGGCGCCGGCGCTGCATCTCGCGCTCGCCGCGGCGCTCAGCGCGCTGGTGCTGCTGCTCGCGTGCCCATCGGTGTTGCCGCACGTGCCGCACGCCGAGCATCCCGACGCCGCCACGCCGCGCGCGAGCCGCTGGCGCTCGACGGCGCTATGGGCGCTGGGCACGATGGCGCTGGTTGCGCTGATCGCCGAGGGCGCGATGTACGACTGGGCCACTGTATATATGCGCGACGTCGTGCTGGCGACGCCTGCGCTCGCGAGCGCCGCTTACGCGGCGTTTTCGGGCGGCATGGCGGCGGCCCGCTTTGCCGGCGACGCGGTGCGCGCACGCTTCGGCGCGCCGCAACTGGTGATGATCAGCGCGGCGCTCGCATGCGCGGGGATGGTCGACGCGCTGCTATTGCCCAACCCGGTTGCCGCGCTCGCCGGCTTCGCGCTGATCGGCCTCGGCCTCGCGAACATGATGCCGGTGCTGTTCGCGGCGGCCGCGAGCGTGAAGGGCATCCACGCGGCCGAAGGGCTCGCGCACGTCGCGGGGCTCGCGTATTTCGGGCTGCTGCTCGGACCGGTCGTGATCGGCGCGGTCACGCAGATGACCAATCTGACGATCGGCCTGTCGGTCGTCGCCGTCTGCTCCGCGGCGATCGCGCTGGCCGGGCCGAAGGTGCTGCGGCGTCTGAACATCTGATGCGGCGGCATCCGTGGCGCGAGGCCGTTGCTATCCGCAATAAAAAAGGCACGTCAGCCTCGCGGCCCACGTGCCTGATCAACAGCGAATCGAAGACGGCTAGCGCCGCCTCCGGTCGCGCAAATTACATCTTCACCACGTCGAGCAGCGACTTCTTGCCCTGCTTGTAGTTGTACAGCGAGATCACGCCGTGCTGCAGATCGCCCTTCGAGTCGAAGGTCGTTTCGCCGATCACGCCCTTGTAGTCGGTCGACGGCATCGCCGCAAGGATCTTCGCCGGATCGGTCGAGTTCGCACGCTTCATCGCGTCGACGATGATGTACACGGCGTCATACGTGAACGGAGCGTAGATCTGGATCGGCTGGCCGAAACGCTTCTCGTACTTCGCTTCGAACGCCTTGCCGTCCGCCATCTTTTCGAGCGCCATACCGGCTTCCGAGCAGACGATGTTGTCGGTTGCGTCACCGGCGAGATCCGACAGCTTGTCGGTACAGACGCCGTCACCCGCGAGCACCTTCGCGCGCAGGCCAAGCTGCTTCGCCTGCTTCGCGAACGGACCGCCGGTGGCGTCCATGCCGCCGTACATGATCGCGTCCGGGTTTTCGCCCTTGATCTTCGTCAGAATCGCGCGGAAGTCGACAGCCTTGTCGTTGGTCGCGTCATGCGACACCACGTTCAGGCCGAGCGCCTTGGCGGTCTTCTCGAATTCGTTCGCCAGACCCTGGCCATAAGCGGTCGAGTCGTCGACGATCGCGACCGACTTGACCTTCATGCCCTTGGCCGCGTAGTTCGCGAGTGCCGGACCTTGCTGCGCGTCGGTCGCCACGATGCGGTACGTCGTCTTGAAGCCTTGCTGCGTGTAGGCCGGGTTCGTCGCCGACGGCGAGATCTGCACGATGCCCGCATCGCTATAGATCTTCGAAGCCGGGATCGAGGTGCCCGAGTTCAGGTGGCCGACCACGGCGACGACCTTGTCGTCGACGAGCTTCTGCGCAACCTGCGTGGCGGTGCGGGGGTCAGCCGCGTCGTCCTGCGCGTCGAGTTGCAGCGTGATCTTCTGGCCGCCGATCGTGAGGCCCTTAGCGTTGATTTCCTCCACGGCCAGACGCGCGCCGTTTTCGTTGTCTTTACCCAGGTGAGCGATACCGCCAGTCAACGGCGCAACGTGACCGATCTTGACGACCGTGTCGGCAGCGGCCGATGTTGCCAACGTCGCGAACAGCATCGCCGCAGCGCTGATCGGCAACAACTTTTGAATTTTGATGATCATGTAAGTCTCCAGTTTCGGTCAAAACAACGTAATCGCCCTGTGCCCCGCTTCCTGATTCGTGTCGCTCAGTCCCGTGGACGACCACGCCGGTTGCATCGTTCATGCACTTGGCCAGCACGATTGCCGGACTGTTTGTGACAGATGGCAAACCGTACTTGCGCGCAAGTGTAGGCCAACAAATTAATTTGGGGGAATTTTTTGAGAAAGTGGGAGGAACACTAATAGCGCTTATCCCATGAGAGTCGCTTGCAGTATCGATGGGATCGCCGCAAAGCCCCATCCGATGCGGGTTTCCGCTAATCCGATTTTCTCCGCGCGCAGCTCGATTCAGACTTTTGCCGGCTTAAACCGCAAGTGATTCGAAGGTTTTTTCAACTGAGAATGAGGCGCGCCGCACAGTTTGGCGAGCGCGTCTCAAAATGTAGAATCAGCCGCGCGTGAATCATGAATCGTGAATCGGTCACGGATGAATCATGCACCGGCGGCGCATGATTCATCCGTCGACTCAATAGTCAGCCGTTGAGCGCGGCGACGCGCGCGGCGGATGCCCGCCATTCGCTGTCGAGTTGCGCCATCAGTTCGGCGACGCCGATACCTTCGGCGCGCGCGCGTCCGAGCGGCGCGCCTTGCCCCGCCCACAGCGACAGATAATCGCCGTTCTGCGCACGGCCGGCGTTTTGCCGCAATTCCTGCGTCAATGCGTTCTGCACCGGGTAGGGCGCGATGCTGTCCGCCGTTTCGCTCAGGCGCTGCATCAGCGGATTGCGGATACCGCGCGCATAGCGGCCGGTGATCGCGCGCGTCACTTCGGTCGCGGTATCGGACATGCCGCGCACGCGGGTTTTCCATACTTCGGGAATCGCGCTCTCGCGGCTGGTGAGAAACGCGGTGCCCATCACCGCCGCCTGGGCGTCGAGCGCGAGTGCGGCGACGATGCCGCGGCCGTCCATGATGCCGCCGGCCGCGAGCACCGGTAGCCCGGTGGCGTCGACGAGTTGCGGCACGAGCGCCATCGTGCCGACCAGCGCGTCTTCGAATGCGCCGATGAAAGTGCCGCGATGCGTGCCCGCCTCGGCGCCCTGCGCGGCAATTGCGTCGGCGCCGGCGTCGCGCCACGCGATGCCTTCGGCGACATGCGTCGCGGTGCCCACCACGTATGCACCGCTCGCGTGCAGACGTTCGACGTCGGCCGCCGGCAGCAATCCGAACGTGAAGCCGGCGACCGGCACGCGCAGTTCGATCAGCGTCTCCAGTTGCGCGCGAAAGTGCGGCCCGTAGCGATCGAGCGGCTTGCCCGGCGGCAGACCGAGATCGGCGCGCAGCGGATCGATCGCCGCGAGCGCGCGGCGCACGGTCGCGTCGTCGGGCGAAGCGGGATCGAGCACGAACAGGTTCACGCCGAACGGGCGATCGGTCAGCGAGCGAATCGCCGCGACTTCGCTCGCGATCTTCTCGGGCGACAATGCCGCGCCGGCGAGAAAGCCGAGCCCGCCCGCATTCGATACCGCCGCCACCAGTGCGGGAGTGGTCGCGCCGCCGGCCATCGGCGCTTGCACGACCGGCACGCGCATCTGAAAACGCTCGGCAAACGGCGTCACGAAACTGCCTTCAGTCATGGTGATTTCCTTTGCCGGCGCAACGCCGGCGCTGTTTTCGCCAACAAGCCCGCAAACGTATTCGCCATCTGTTTCGTCGCACGTTTGCGTTGGTTTGCAATCCGGTTCCGGGTTGGTTCACCGCGATTGCGCAGCGATTCCGATGCCGCGCGAACCGTCATCCGAGACTCTACCGATGCGCGCGCCGACGGAAAAATGAATTATCGAGAATGTTTCAATCGCCTTACGAGAATCGGCCCGCGCGGGCGCGGCGAGGCCCCGCCCCAAGCCACTGCCTTTTGATGGCAAACTAACCGCCGCTTCAGGGCCTCCCCGGTCTCTGGCGTTTCGTATACACCGACCTCGCGCGGCACGCGCGCGAGTCAATGGAGAACAGCATGAGCACGACTTCCCGATGGATCGATATCCCCGCCGGCAACGATAGTTTCGGCGGCTACCTCGCGCTGCCCAAAGGTGGCAAGGGACCGGCCGTCATCATCATTCAGGAAATCTTCGGCGTGAACAGCCATATCCGCTCGGTGGCGGATCAGTACGCGCAGGACGGCTATGTCGCGCTCGCACCGGATGTGTTCTGGCGGGTTCAGCCGCGCGTCGAATTGACGTATGACGGCAAGGACCGCGAGAAGGCGATCGAACTGATGCAGAAGACCAACGTCGCCGACGCGACCGCCGACATCGGCGCGGCCGCCGCCGCCTTGCGCGCGCTGCCGGAAGTGACCGGCAAGATCGCCGCGATCGGCTACTGCTTCGGCGGCCGGCTCGCGTATCTGACCGCGGCAGCCGGCTCGGTCGATGCCGCCATCGCCTACTACGGCGGCGGCATCCATACGCATCTCGACCGCGCCGCGAGCGTCAAGGTGCCGATGCAGTTCCATTACGGTGAACTCGACGCGCATATTCCGCCGTCGGACATCGGCCAGATCCAGGAGCGCTTCGCGGGCCGCGCGGACGTTCAATTCCACATCTACCCGAACGCCGATCACGGCTTCAACTGCTCGGACCGCGGGTCGTACAACCAGCACGCGGCCGCATTGGCGCATGGCCGCACGCTGACGTTCCTCGGCGAGCGGATGTAATTCGCGGCTGCGGGCCGCGAGCTTCCCTGCGAGTTTGCGTCAGTACCCACGCGCCGCCCGCGGCGCTCGCATCGTTCGATTGCCGCATTTGAAGTGCGCGGCCGCATCGATGCGAGTCACGCGGGCGCGTAACTCGGGTACGCTCTGAAAGACGGCGGGTCGGTAACGCCGTCTTTTTCCATCTGCGACGATCGAGCTGGCAACCGGCGCCCGGCGAAGCAGCCGGCCGCTTCGGCGCAGACGCAAAAATTCAGCGCGCAACGCAAACCGCCAGCGAGGACCATTTGCCGTGCACTCAGACTATCTCGCTCACGACGCCATCGGCCTCGCCGAACTCGTACGCACACGCGAGGTCAGCGCGCGCGAACTGATCGACGTCGCGATCTCGCGCACCGAAGCGCTCAATCCGGCGATCAACGCGGTGGTGCTGAAGGATTACGATGCCGCGCGCCAGCGTGCGTCGCGTGACGACGCCGCGCGCAGCGGCGGCAGCAACGGCGCCGGCCACGCGAACGGCACCGGCACCGCCGCCGCGCACGCGGCGCTCGCGGGCGTGCCGTTTCTGATCAAGGACCTCGGTGCGCCAGTCGCCGGCTTGCGCATGGCGATGGGCAGCCGCCACTATCGACACTTCATTCCGACCCAGGACGCGCCCGTCGTTACGCTCGCGAAGGCGGCGGGGCTGAATATCTTCGCAAAGACCAGCACGTCCGAACTCGGTCAGATGCCCTATACGGAGCCCGAACTATTCGGCGCGTGCCGCAATCCGTGGAATCTCGATCACACACCCGGCGGTTCGAGTGGCGGTGCGGCGGCAGCGGTTGCGGCCGGCATCGTGCCGCTCGCGCACGCATCGGACGGCGGCGGCTCGATCCGCATTCCCGCTTCGTGCTGCGGCCTGTTCGGACTCAAGCCTTCGCGCGCACGCGTGCCACGCGCGGCGGCGCCCGGCCCCGGCGAACTCGGGATCGACCTCGCGCTGTCACGCAGCGTGCGTGACAGCGCACTACTGCTGGATCTGTTGTCGGGCAACGCCGAACGGCCGAGCGGCTCGCCCGGCACGTTTCTCGGCGCAACCCGCGAGCCGTGCAAGCCGCTCACGATCGCGTACGTCACCGAGCCGATGCTCGCGCCGTCGCTCTCCGCCGATGCGCGCGCCGCGCTCGACGACGCGGCGCAACTCGCGGCATCGCTCGGTCATCGTCTCGAACCGGTGTCGCTCGGGATCGATTTCGCGGCGGTCCGCCATGCGTTCCTGGCGTTGTGGTCGGTGAGCGCCGAAGAACTCGTACTCAACGCGGAACGCATCACCGGTCACAAGCCGCTGCGCCGCGAATTCGAAATTGCGACGTGGGCGATGGCCCATATCGGCCGCAAGCTCGGCGAACAGGGGCTGCCGGCCGCGCTCGACGAACAGCGCCGGATCACCGAGCGCCTCACCGATCTGCTGAATCGCTACGACGTGCTGCTATGCGCGACGCTGGCCGGCGCGCCGATCAAGATCGGCGAGATGCAACCGACGCCGGTCGAGCGCATGCAGATGCGCGCGGTCACCACGATGCCGCTCGAGCCGTTGATCAGGAAGCTGTTGCTGGAAGCGTCGAACAAGGCGTTCGCGTGGGCCGGATGCACGGAGCTGTTCAACCTGAGCGGGCAGCCGGCGATGTCGGTGCCGCTTTACTGGACTGCGCGGGGGTTGCCGATCGGCGTGCAATTCGCGGCGCGCGCGGGCGGCGAAGCAACGCTGCTCAGACTCGCCGCGCAACTCGAAACGGCGCGGCCGTGGTTCGACAGACGGCCACCGTTGATGAATACGCAACGGTAGAAAAAGTCGCGGCAACAGCGGGGAAGGATCGGCCGGCCGGCTTGCGATCCGCCGGCGGCCGCGCAAGCCATATCGCGGAATAGGCCGCAACACAGCGGCGCATTCCGCGCAGGCCGGCAGACGCTCTAGCGCCGGGCGTCAGGCTTTCTTGTTATAGGCGCTGCACCAACCCTTGGCCGCCACCTGCTTGCCGGCGAACATCGGACAGCCGCCGTAGGCGTCGCCCGCCTTGCCCTGGAAGAAGCTGCAGTTGCCGCATTCCTCGCCCGGCGCGTATTTGGCGAACTTCGCCTTATCGACCTTGGTGGCGTCCGCGCGATAGCCGAGCGCCTGCGCGGTTGGATCGGTTTCGGAGACTTTCGGTGCGTCGGCGAACGCCTGGCGCGACAGCGCAAACGTCGATGCCACACCGATACTGGTGATCAAAAACGTACGACGGGAAGATCTCATGGGGACTCACTCCGTGTATATGGAAACAACGCCGTTCTGATGACAGCGTTCCCGAAGCATAGCAATGAAGCCGCCGCGCGTGAGCGTCCAATGATGGAGATAAGCGCAACGGTACGAGCGCGGGCGCATCGCGCGCGACGAGCATTTGCGCCGCGAGTGCCGCGCGCCCGCCGTGGCTTTGCCGCCTCGCCTGCGGCAGTTAGCCGCGCCCCGCCAGTTCACACACCCGCTGCGCGATCGCGAGCGACGCCGTCAGCCCCGGCGATTCGATCCCGAACAGATTGACGAGCCCGCGCACGCCATGCGCGGCCGGGCCCTGAATCACGAAATCCGCGGCAGGCTCGCCGGGACCGGATAGCTTCGGACGAATACCCGCGTACGCAGGCTGCAACGCGTGATCGGGCAACCCCGGCCAATACGCGCGAATCGCCGCGTAAAACGAATCCGCGCGGCGTGGATCGACGTCGTAACCGATCGCGTCGACCCATTCGACGTCGGGACCGAACCGTGCCTGGCCACCGAGATCGATCGTCAGATGAACCCCAAGTCCCGCCTCGTTCGGCATCGGATAGATCAGCCGGCTGAACGGCGCGCGCCCCGAGATGCTGAAGTAGTTGCCGCGCGCGAAATAAAGCGGCGGCACATGACGCGCATCGAGCCCGCGAATCTTGCGCGCGAGCGCATTCGCCTGCAGCCCTGCGCTGTTGACCACGCACGCGGCGCTGATCGTGGTCGGCGCCGCGCCGCCGACCGTGACGAGAAAGCGGCCGTTGTGCGCCTCGATCGCGTCGACCGGCGCATGAAACGCGCAGATCGCGCCATCGTGCTCCGCATCGCCCTGCAGCGCGAGCATGTACTGATGACTATCGACGATGCCCGTCTGCGGCGAGAACACCGCGTCCACGCATTCGAGCGCCGGTTCGAGCGCTTGCGCCTGATCGCCGGTGACGCGCATCAGGTCGAGCACGCCGTTGTCGCGGCCCTTGGCCATGATCGCTTCGAGCTGCGGAATCTGGTTGCGCGACGTCGCGACGAGCAGCTTGCCGCAGCGCGAATGCGGGACGTTGCGCGCGCCGCAATAGTCGTACAGCATTTCGCGGCCGCGCACGCACAGCGTGGCCTTCAGGGAACCGCGCGGGTAGTAGATGCCCGCGTGAATCACTTCACTGTTGCGCGAACTGGTGCCCACGCCGATCTCCTCGGCGGCTTCCAGCACGATCACCTCGCGCCCGCGCGCGGCCAACGCGCGCGCCGTCGCAAGGCCGATCACGCCGGCGCCGATCACTACACATTCAATCTGATCCATATCCGTTGACGCGGCCCACTGCGCCGCACGCTGCCTCGTTCAGCCGATGGAGAGAAAGGACAGGATGCCGCGCGTCGGTGCCGCGGTCCGCTCGTTATCGAACGCCTCTGCCCGCTTTTTGCACTTTTGCGCTTTTTTGCCTGCCGGTCATTTTTGATCACCGCCGCCGCGCGCAAGTGTACGACCCGGTACAGACAGCAATGCCCGCGGGTGCGCGGGCATTATCGTCGCGAGCGCGCGCGACGCGCGGCGGGCTAACTGCTTCGGTTTTTGAGTCTTGCGGTCTAAATAGTGTATGTCGCCAGCAGTGCGTGACGCAGATTTCTCTCAATGTCGATCGCCGCGCCTGCTCGCGCGCGGCCGTATCACGCCGCGTCGCCCGAGCGGGAAAAGCGAGCCGCCCGGGCGCGGCGCATTCGCGTCGCCATCTCAAAAACAGCAACAATTGCCGCAGCATTCACCGCGCGGACGTAAAAATTCCAGCCGTCAGCCGGCACAAATCTGTAAACAGGCCATTTTTTGGCAAATAAGGACGTGAAAAGGTCAAAAACCAATCGGTTTTCGCCGATTGCCGTAATCGAGCCGGATATCGGCAGGCTCGATCCGGTCACGTCCGGCGATGCGCGCCGCGCCGAAGCCGTTCAGGATCGCGCGGCGCATTTCGCGCGGCGACGCGCGCCTGAGCGAATCGAGCGTCGCATCGCCGAGCGCGGCCGGAAAACGCAGGCCCCAGTTGTGCGCCGAGCGGATCTCGTCGTAGATCGCCTGCGCGATGCGGCGCGCGCCGTCGTGGTCGGGCGGCGCGATTTCGTACACGTTCATCCGGTTCAGGATCGGCTCGGGAATCGCGCGTTCGTCGTTGGCCGTCGCGATCCAGATCACATTGCCGGCGTTGATCGGAATCTCGGCGAATTCGTCGATGAAGCTCTGCGCGGTGTCGTGTTCGAGCAGCGCGTACAGCGCGCCGAGCGGATCGTATTGCGAATCGCCGGTGGCCTTGTCGATTTCGTCGACGGCGATCACCGGGTTCGCATAGCTGCCGTTCACCAGCGTATCGAACACCTTGCCCGGCTTCGCGTTCTTCCATTGCGACGACGCGCCCGACAGAATCCAGCCGGCCGTCAGCGAACTCATCGCGACATATTGATAGGCGGTGCCGAGCAGCCGCGCGAGCTGCTTCGCGAAATGCGTCTTGCCGATGCCGGGGTCGCCGAGCAGCAGGATCGGCATCAGTTCGAGCCGGTCCTCGGTTTCGAGACACAGCGCGACCTGCTTGCGGATATCGTCGAGCGGAGCGGTGAAATTGGGCAGCGCGTCGATCAGATCGTCGATCGACGGCATCCGGTTCGGCTTCACGCAGAAGCGCAAATTGCCGGTTTTCAGCATCTTTTCGTAGGTCGCGCGCAGCGCGTCGTTCGCACCGTCACCGAGATCGTTCAGCGCGGTTTCGACCTGATCGAGGTCGTATACGCGGCTGAACGACGCCAGCGCGATTTCCTGTTTAACCATTGCTGTTGTCATCGCACACCCCGTCTGACTGGTCCCGCCAGGCCGGCGCCTTGTGAGCGTCGTTTTCAGGTCCAGTGTAGCGACGGCATACACGCATGCAAGCCAGCAGTCGTGCGGCTCTGCTGCTAATGCAGCCGCGCCGTTGCGACGGGCTTCGTCGCGTGGTTTGTTGTGTGGTTTGTCGCGTCGCCGCCGCGTTGGCTGCTTGCTTTCCGCGATTGCCGTCCTTATCTGCAATGGATTGTTGCCGAACCGGCTCCCACCCGCCATGTCAGAAAAGGTTCTGGCCATCAGGGGTAAGATGGCTTTCTGATTACGCGGCAAACCTGCCTGGAACCAACCTCGCCGCTGCGCGGGCCAACGCCGGGAGTGGAGATTCCTTCTATGTGGAAAACCAGTATCGCGGCCGTGCTGCTCGGTGCTTCGTTGCTCGCTCACGCGCAACAACGGCCGGCGCAACAGGTCGTGCAATGGCAGTTGCAGGTGATGCAGGACGGTCAGCAGATCGACGCGTTCGATGGCACCACCACGGTCGGCCAGGCCCGCACCGATACACATCACCGGGTCGTCCAGCACAACGTCGGCTGCAAGGACCAGCCGGCCGGCAGCATCGACCTGGCGCGCACGCTGACCGTGTCGCCGCTGCGGGTCGACCCGGAAGGCGTGATGGTATCGATCGACACACAGCAAACACTCGAAGACGACAGCGCGTCGCGCACCGATATCGGCTGCAAGCTGCCGCCGCAGCCGCGCCAGCTCAGCGCGAGCCACCCGGGCCTCGTCGTGCCGCCGGGCCAGTGGGCTAGCTGGACGATCGTCAACAGCAATCCGAATCTGGTCTACCGTGTGCGCGCCGGCGTCGTCGAAGGCGATGCGGCGGGTGCAAGCGGTACGGCTGGCGCGGATACGAACGGTGCGGCGGGCGGCAATGTCAATGGCGGCACCAGCGGCAACACCAGCGGCAATGCGGCCGGCAACTCGAACTGAACATGAACAGCGGACTTGAGCAGCGCGCGTTACCGACGCGCTCGAACAGAACACGTGGATAACACGGCATGCGAAACCCAGAAGAATTGATCCGCGAGAATCTCGCGCCGAACGATTTCGTCGCGGTGAGCTGGAACCTGCACAAGGGCCGCACGCCGCTCGGCTTTCAGGCCTGGCAGGCGATGCAGAGCTGGGTGCAGTCGACCCACGCCGACGCGTACTTCCTGCAGGAAGCGATGGCGCGGCGCTTGCCCTCGCCGGTGCTGGCAAGCAGCTTCGGCGCGCCGATGGGCGATCCGCAAACCGACGTCTGGCACTGTCAGGCAACCGAAATCGCGCGCGCGCTCGAACTCGAAGTCGCACTCGGCCCGAACGTGTTCAAGCCGTCGTGGCGGCACGGCAATGCAATCCTGTCGCCGCATCCGCTCGATCTCGGCGGCCGCTGGGACATCTCCGCGCATCGCTTCGAAAAACGCGGCCTGCTGGTCGCGCGCGCAACCTTCGGCGGACGTCTCGTCACGCTGCTGTGCGCGCATCTCGCGCTCACGCGCCCGGCGCGGATGCGCCAGATGGACTGGATCGCGCACTGGATCGCGAAGGAAGCCCCCGACGGTCCGCTGGTGCTGGCCGGCGACTTCAACGACTGGCGCAACGACTCGGTGCCGCTCTTTCGCGAGCATGGCTTGCAGGAGGTCGCGACGTTGCTGGGCGAACCGGCGCGCACCTTCCCGGCGTTCTCGCCGGCACTGTCGCTCGACAAGATGTTCGTGCGCGGGATGCAGCCGGTCGAGTGGCTTCAGCCGACCCAGGAAACCGCGTGGCTGTCCGATCATTTGCCTTATATGGCGCGGTTGCGGCTCGACTAGGGCCGGCCGGCGGACGGCATCGGCGCGCGTCCCAACGCCCGCCTCCGCCGCCGCTTTGCCAGTTTTATCAGCAGGGTCAAGGCTGCAGCGCACGCGGCGTTTCGGTATCATCCTGAAATTGTCGTGCGCGTGGCGCGCTGCATTCGCGCCTGTCGACAGTCAATGGCAGCCGCCCCGCGCGGCTCTCGCCGAATCGCCGTACCCCGCTGAAGCACGGCCGCTCTCACGCCAACGTACTTCGCGACGCCGCCAGGGCTGGCGCCGTCGCTTGCTGGTTCGGCAATCCGTTTCACCACGCTCGAGCGCCGCGCCGCGGCTGTGCACTGCGGGCACGGTAAAATAGCGGATTGCGCGTGACTTCCGACCACGAATCAGCGCAGCATTGCCCTTGCCGTGCCGGCCGGCTCAGACGACTGGCCGCCTTTGTTTTCGCACTATCCAAGAAGCCATGAGCAACCTCAATTCACAAACCGTCCTGAGCGTCCATCACTGGACCGATACGCTTTTCAGCTTCACCTGCACGCGCGATCCGTCGTTCCGTTTCGAAAACGGCCAGTTCACGATGGTGGGCCTCCCGGTCGACGGCAAGCCGCTTCTGCGCGCTTACAGCCTCGCCAGTGCGAACTACGAAGAACACCTCGAATTCCTGAGCATCAAGGTGCAGGACGGCCCGCTCACGTCGCGCCTGCAGCACCTGAAAGTCGGCGACGAAGTTCTGATCGGCAAGAAGCCGGTCGGCACGCTGGTCGCCGATAACCTGCTGCCGGGCAAGACGCTGTGGCTGCTGTCCACCGGCACCGGCCTCGCGCCGTTCATGTCGATCATCAAGGATCCGGACGTGTACGACCGCTACGAGCGCGTGGTCCTCACCCACACCTGCCGTTTCGTCGACGAACTCGCGTACAAGGAATACATCACCGAGCATCTGCCCGCGCACGAGCACCTGGGCGAGCTGGTGCAGGAAAAGCTGCTGTACTACCCGACCGTCACGCGCGAGGCGTTCGAAAACCGCGGTCGCATCACCGAGCTGATCGAAACCGAAAAGCTGTTCGCCGACCTCGACGTGCCGGGCTTCTCGCTCGAAAACGACCGCGTGATGCTGTGCGGCAGCCCGCACATGCTGCGCGACACGCGCAAGCTGCTCGACGACATGGGTTTCAAGGAAGGCAGCAACAACGAGCCGGGCCACTACGTGGTCGAAAAGGCCTTCGTCGGCTGAGCCGGTACCCTGTCTCGCGGCCCCCGCGCCGCGCATCCGCAAAAAGGAGCCCTCGGGCTCCTTTTTTGTTGCCAGTTACAAATCGCCGCCGTCGATCTGACATTTTGCGTCAGTATTATTCCGACACGCGATGATGCAAAAAACATCAACCGTTGTATCAGAAGCTAGGCGCTAACCCTTGGTGCAACTGCATTTTTCATTTTTTTGAGATATTATCGCGCCGCAGGAGAAGCCGCCTTGGCACGCCGGCGGCGGTCCGTTCGGCGCGTTACCGAATGTAAATTTCGTTACGGGCCACCTAGGCGTTCAGGCTGTCGCCGCCAGGTGACAAATGCCTTCGGAGGTCCGCGATTCACCGGCGCCGGTTTGCGTCGTTCGTTGCAGGTGCCGCCGGTGCGCGCCTGCCTCGCCGTCCACACCGCTTCCTGAAGAGGGAAATTCATGGATACGTCGATTGCCGTCCCGTTCAACGCTCCGCAGGCGCCGTCAGCGGAGCGTGATGGCTTCGACGCGCAATCGCTCGCCACCGCGCGCGAGCTGGAGCGGCTGCGGGCGCGGGTGCGCGAACTGTCCGCCGAACTCGTGCAGGCGCAGGAGAGCGTTCGCCGTCATGTCGCGCGCGAGCTGCACGATGGCGCCGGCGCCGAGCTGACCGCGACGCGCTTCGCACTCGCCAACCTCGAAACCTGGCTGCCCGCCGACGCCCCGCCGCAATGCGCGCAGGCGCTCGCGGTCGCGAACCGTTCGCTCGACGCCGTGTGCGCGGCGAACCGCGACGCGGTCGCGCAATTGCACCCGCCATCGTTTGAACTGGGTATCGCCGATGCAATCAGGCGCTGGACCGACGCATTCGCCAGCCGCACCGGATTGCGCACCACCTTCACCGGCGCCGATGACGCGCGGCTCGCGCGCTTGCCCGCCGACGCGGCGCTCGCCGTGTTCCGCGTCGCGCAGGAAGCGCTGAACAACGTCGCGAAGCATGCGCGCGCGACATCCGCCGACGTGCGCATCGAAGCCGGCGCACACTATCTGACGCTGCTCGTCAGCGACGACGGAATCGGCCTGGCGCGCGACGGCGGCTCGAAAAAACAACGCGGCCCAGGCAGCCAGACCGGCCGAGCCGGCCAAAGCAAGCCAGGCAATCAAAGCGGCCATTTCGGCCTCGCCGGCATGCAGGCGCGCTGCGCCGCGTTCGACGGCACGCTGCGCATCAGCGCCGCGCGCAACGCAGACGCCGGCAGCAATCTCAGCCCGGCCGCCGGCAACGACGAAGCCAATGTCCGCACCGGCGGCGCGCGCGCCGGCGCCGGCGCGAACCATACAGCGGGCCGTCGGATTCGCCGCGGCACCCTCGTCGAGGCGTGCTTCGCGTGGGACACGCTCGTCGCGCCCACCGTCGCGCCACGCGCCGCCCGGCGCATGCTGCCATCGTGAACGTCCGACCATGAGCCTGCGCATCCTGATCACCGAAGACCACGCCGTCGTCCGCGAGGGCGTGCGCCAGTTGCTGCTCGATCGCGGCGTCGCGCGCGACGTCGCCGAGGCGCGGAACGGCTCCGAGGCGCTCGACGCCGTCGTCCAGCAGAGCTTCGACGTCGTGCTGCTCGACATCTCGCTGCCCGACATGAACGGCGTCGAAGTGCTCAAGCGCCTGAAGCGCAAGGCCCCGCGCGTAGCCGTGCTGATGTTCTCGATGTATCGCGAGGACCAATACGCGGTTCGCGCGCTGAAGGCCGGTGCATCCGGCTATCTGTCGAAGACGGTCGACGCCGCGCAGATGATCGCCGCGATCCAGCAAGTCGCCGCGGGCCGCAAATACGTGAGCCCGGCGATGGCCGAAGCGCTCGCCGACTATGTATCGTTCGACGGCGAGCAGTTGCCGCACGAAAAGCTCTCCGACCGCGAATATCAGACCCTCTGCATGCTCGCGTCCGGCAAACGGCTCACCGATATCGCGGCCACGCTGTCGCTGTCGGTAAAAACGGTCAGCGTGTACCGCACCCGGTTGCTCGAAAAAATGAAGCTGCGCAACAACGCGGAATTGACGTTCTACGTGATGAGCAACCGGCTGGTCGATCTGAATCCGGCGATGGCGGGCTGAGCCGCGCCCGGGCACGGCCGACGCCGGCCGCCGTGTTTCATTGCACTGCCGTCACGTTCGTTGACGGAGAAATTCCCTCCCCCGTTTGCCGCGAATCCGGTAAAGGATTGACCGCCATCCCGCTCGCGGCACGCACGGACCACCCCGAACGCCCGCTCGAGCAAGCGTTTCCGCCCTCCGTCCCAAGCTGGCCGAAACCCGGCCGAAACCCGCCGCGAGCCCGGCGCACGGCCCGATTCCGCTAGAATCGCGGGTTTTCCCCGACATCGGCGCGCAACACGCGTGCACTACTGGAGACCCACGCCAATGTCCCTGCTTCGTAAAAAGAGCATCGAGCACATGCTCGCGACCAGCGCTCAGAACGCCGGCCTGAAAAAGGCGCTCGGCGCGCTCGACCTCACGTTCCTCGGCGTCGGCGCCATCATCGGCACCGGCATCTTCGTGTTGACCGGCACCGGCGCGGTGCAGGCCGGCCCCGCGCTGATGGTGTCGTTCGTGATCGCGGCGATCGCCTGCGGCTTCGCCGCGCTCGCCTATGCGGAATTCGCCTCGACGATTCCGGTCGCCGGATCGATCTACACATACTCGTACGCGACGCTCGGCGAACTCGCCGCGTGGATCATCGGCTGGGATCTGATGCTCGAATACGGACTCGCGACCTCGGCGGTATCGGTCGGCTGGTCGGGTTATCTGCAGTCGCTGCTGGCGGGCTTCGGCGTGTCGCTGCCGGTCGCGCTGAGCGCCGCGCCCGGCGCGATCCCCGGCACGCATACGCTGTTCAATCTGCCCGCGTTCCTCGTGATGATGGCGATCACGACGCTGCTGTCGCTCGGCGTACGCGAATCCGCGCGGATCAACAACATCATGGTGGCGATCAAGGTGACCGTCGTGCTGCTGGTGATCGCGGTGGGCGTGTTCCACGTAACGCCGGCCAACTGGCATCCGTTCATGCCGAACGGCTGGAACGGCGTGTTCGGCGCGGCGGCGGTGATGTTCTTCGCGTTTATCGGCTTCGATTCGGTCTCGTCCGCGGCGGAGGAAGTGAAGAATCCGAAGCGCGATCTGCCGATCGGCATCATCGCGTCGCTCGGCGTGTGCGCGGTGTTGTACGTCGCGGTCGCGGCGGTCGTGACCGGCATCGTGCCGTCGGCGAAGTTCATGGGCATCTCGCACCCGGTGTCGTACGCGTTGCAGCAGGCGGGCCAGAACTGGGTCGCGGGCTTTATCGATCTCGGCGCGGTGCTCGGCATGCTGACCGTGATTCTCGTGATGGCCTATGGCCAGACCCGCGTGATCTTCGCGATGTCGCGCGACGGCCTGTTGCCCGCGAAGTTGTCGAAGCTGCATCCGCGTTACGCGACGCCGTTCTTCACGACATGGCTCGTCGGTATTTTCTTCGGTTTGATCGGCGCGCTGGTGCCGCTCAACGTGCTGGCCGAGCTGATCAACATCGGCACGCTGGCGGCGTTCTCGATGGTGTCGATCGCGGTGCTGGTGCTGCGCAAGACGCACCCGGAACTGCCGCGCGCGTTCCGCTGCCCCGGCGTGCCGGTCGTGCCGGTGCTCGCGGTCGCGGCGTGTTTGTTCCTGATGTTCAATCTGCAAGGCATCACATGGGCCGCGTTCGGCATCTGGCTCGCGATCGGCATGGTGATCTACTTCGGCTACTCGCGCCGTCATTCGAAACTGGCGAAGTAATGTCCGTTTTCACCGGGCGGTGCCGATAGGCCGGATAAACCGCTTGCTCGCGGCGTCAGCCTGGCTCGTAGCGCCGCTCGATCGATGCGCCCCGTTATGCACACGCGCTTATGCACGCGCATAACGAGGCGCCAGGTTTTTTTCGGTGTACCGCTTCGCGCGTGCCGCAGCTTTCTTCGCGCGCGCTCGCACGCCAAACACACTTCCCCTCATAGCGCGCTCGCGCGATTTGTGCTTTACTTTTCGGCAGACCCATAAAAACCGTAGCACCCTCATCGGACCTCGCGAATAGCAGTCAGTACGCAGTCGAAGGAAAGCAGCGGCAATAAAAATCACAGGTCCGGTTTCACCCACAGCAACCATCTTGCATGGGATCGCGGCAAGCGCAGAAGCGCCCAATCCGGTCGACACGGCAAAGCGTGCGGCTGGAGCCAGTGCCGAAGCACTCGCTCCGATCGACAAGGAGACAGCTTCATGGCAATCAGCATCAGTCTGACGGTCAACGGTGCGCCTCTCAGCGCCACGGTCGACCCCGGCACCCTGCTTGTCCAGTTCCTGCGCGACCAACTCCGTCTGACCGGCACGCATGTCGGCTGCGACACGGCTCAATGCGGCGCCTGCACCGTGCATCTGGACGGCCGCGCGATCAAGTCCTGCAACATGCTCGCCGCGCAAGCCGACGGCGCACGGGTCACGACGATCGAGGGGCTCGCGCACAACGGCACGCTGCATCCGATGCAAGCCGCGTTCAAGCACTGCCACGGACTGCAATGCGGCTTCTGCACACCGGGGATGGTGATGAGCGCGGTGTCGCTCGTCGAGCGCCAACCCGATCTGAGCGGCGACGACGTGCGCGCGCAGCTCGACGGCAATCTGTGCCGCTGTACCGGCTATCACAATATCGTCAAGGCGGTGCTCGAAGGCGCCGCGGGCATGAAGTCCGGCGCGCAGGCAGGCGCGAACGCCGGTGCAAACGCCGGTGCAAACGCAGGCGCGGCTAGCGCGCCCGCCGCCTGAGGAGCCGACGATGAACGCACCCGATACCCCGAGCCTGATCGGCGCCGCCGTCGAACGCAAGGAAGACTATCGCTTCCTCACCGGCAAAGGCCAGTACACCGACGACATCGTGCTGCCGCAGCAGACCTACGCGGTGTTCCTGCGCTCGCCGCATGCGCACGCGAAAATCAATCGCATCGACACGAGCGCGGCGAAGCAGTCGCCGGGCGTCGTCGCGATCTTCACCGGCGCGGATCTCGCCGGTGAAAATGTCGGCGGGCTGCCATGCGGCTGGCTGATACACAGCACCGACGGCAAGCCGATGAACGAGCCGCCGCATCCGGTGATCGCGCATACGAAAGCGCGCCACGTCGGCGATCAGGTCGCGCTGGTAATCGCCGATTCGATCAAGGCCGCAAAGGACGCGGCCGAGCTGATCGAGGTCGATTACGACGTGCTGCCGGCCGTGGTCGATACCGCGCACGCGTCCGACCCGGGACAAGCGGCGGTGCACGACGAAGTACCCGACAACATCTGCTACAACTGGGGGCACGGCGACAAAGCCGCGACCGACGCCGCGTTCGCCAAAGCCGCGCACGTGACCGCGCTCGACATCGTCAATAACCGCCTCGTGCCGAATGCGATCGAACCGCGCGCGGTCAACGCGAACTATTCGGCGCAGGACGAGAGCTACACGCTGTATGTCGCGAATCAGAACCCGCACGTCGAGCGACTGTTGATGGCGGCGTTCGTGCTGTCGCTGCCGGAATCGAAGCTGCGCGTGATCGCACCGGATGTGGGCGGCGGCTTCGGCTCGAAGATCTTCCTGTACGCGGAAGATGTCGCGCTCACGTGGGCGTCGAAGAAAATCGGCCGGCCGGTCAAGTGGACCGCCGAGCGTTCCGAAGCTTTTCTGTCGGATGCACACGGCCGCGATCACGTGACCAGGGCCGAACTCGCGATGGATGCCGACGGCAAGTTTCTCGCGATGCGCGTGCACACGATCGCCAACATGGGCGCGTATCTGTCGACGTTCGCCTCCAGCGTGCCGACCATTCTGTACGCGACGCTGCTCGCCGGCCAATACGCGACGCCCGCGATCTACGCGGAAGTGAAAGCGGTGTTCACCAACACGGTCCCCGTCGATGCGTATCGCGGCGCCGGCCGCCCGGAAGCGACGTTCGTCGTCGAGCGTCTGGTGGAAGCGGCGGCGCGCGACATGAAGCTCGATCCCGCCGAAATTCGCCGCCGCAACTTCATCACGCAGTTCCCGTACGCGACGCCGGTCGGCCTCACCTACGACACCGGCGACTACAACGCGATCCTCACGCGCGCGCTCGAACTCGCGGACGTCAAAGGCTTCGCCGCGCGCCGCGAGGCCTCGGAAAAGAACGGCAAGCGGCGCGGGCTCGGCTACTCGTGCTACATCGAGGCATGCGGTCTCGCGCCGTCGAACATCGCGGGCGCACTCGGCGCGCGCGCGGGCCTGTTCGAAGTCGGCCAGATTCGCGTGCATCCGACCGGTTCTGTCACCGTGTTCACTGGCTCGCACAGTCACGGCCAGGGGCACGAAACGACCTTTGCGCAGGTCGTCGCGGACCGCCTCGGCATTGCGCTGGCAAACGTCGAAGTCGTCCACGGCGACACCGGCCGCATCGCATTCGGGATGGGTACCTACGGTTCGCGTTCGATCGCGGTGGGCGGCTCGGCGATCTCGAAGGCGCTCGACAAGATCGAAGCGAAGGCGAAGAAGATTGCCGCGCACCTGCTCGAAGCATCGGCGGAAGATATCGAGTTCAAAAACGGCGTGTTCCGCGTCGCCGGCACCGACCGCACCAAGGCGTTCGCGGAAATTTCGCTCGCCGCCTATGTGCCGCACAACTATCCGCTCGACGTGCTCGAACCGGGCCTCGAAGAAAGCGCGTTCTACGATCCGACCAACTTCACCTATCCGTCGGGCGCGTATATCTGCGAGATCGAAGTCGATCCGGACACCGGCGTGAGCCGCATCCAGCAGTTCACCGCGGTCGACGATTTCGGCAACGTGATCAATCCGATGATCGTCGAAGGCCAGGTGCATGGGGGGCTTGCGCAAGGCATCGGCCAGGCGATGCTCGAGCGCTGCGTGTACGACAACGACAGCGGCCAGCTGCTGTCGGGCTCGTATATGGATTACGCGATGCCGCATGCGTCCGATCTGCCCGACTTCACCGTCGAGACCGCGAAGGGCACGCCGTGCACGCACAATCCGCTCGGCGTCAAAGGTTGCGGCGAGGCGGGCGCGATCGGCTCGCCGCCGGCGGTGATCAACGCGATCATCGACGCGCTCGCGCCGCTCGGCGTGACCGATATGCAGATGCCGGCCACGCCGCATCGTGTGTGGTCCGCGATTCACGCGGCACGGCAACCTTGATCCATCGATCCTGAGCGGAGCATTCGACATGTATTCATTCGAGTATCAACGCGCGACGGATCCGAAAGCGGCCGCCGCAGCCCTCACCGCCGACAGCGAAGCGAAATTCCTCGCCGGCGGCCAGAGCCTTTTGCCGACCATGCGCTTGCGTCTCGCGCAGCCGTCGCAACTGATCGACGTCACGCGGATTCCCGCGCTGAAGTCGGTCACGGTCGACGCGAAAACGGTGACGATCGGCGCGGCGGTCTGTCACGCGGACGTCGCCGATCACCCGGACGTGCGGCGCGTGTTGCCGGCGCTCGCGGAGCTCGCCGGCCATATCGGCGATCGCCAGGTGCGCGCGCTCGGCACGATCGGCGGTTCGCTCGCGAACAACGACCCGGCCGCATGCTATCCGGCCGCGGCGATGGGGCTCGACGCGACGATCGTGACCGACCGGCGGCGCATTGCATCGAGCGATTTCTTCGTCGGCATGTACGAGACCGCGCTCGCGCCCGACGAGCTGATCGTGGCCGTCGAGTTTCCGGTGCCCGAGCGCGCCGCATACGAGAAATTCCGCAACCCGGCGTCGCATTTCGCGCTGGTCGGCGTGTTCGTCGCGCAATTCGCGAGCGGCGTGCGTGTCGCGGTGACGGGCGCCGCATCGTCGGTGTTTCGCGTGCCGGAGCTGGAAAGCGCGCTGTCGGCGAACTTCACGGCCGATGCGGCGCGCGCGGTCAGCGTGCCGTCCGGCGCTCTGAACGAGGACATGCACGCGAGCGCCGAGTACCGCGCCCATCTGATTCCGGTGCTCGCCGCGCGCGCGGTGACGAAGGCGAAGAGCTAGCGTCTTTGTGCCGGCCACACCGGCTTGCCGCGCAGCGATTCAGGATGCTGCGCGCAAGCCGGCTTCGCTTAGGTCGCTCACATCGCTCACGTTGCTCACGTCGCTTATGGGCGCGCGGCATGCTTCGCACTTTCCGCCGCTCGTGCCCGTCACTCGCGCCACGCTTTCGTTGCGCTTTATTCGCGCGGATCCAGGACCATCATGCAGCCGGTTTCAATCGACGACACCCTCGCTCAACTCGCCGCTCAACGCTATTTCGCAAGCCGCGAACTGGCGACCGCGTTGTATCTCGCGCTGCGCATGGAGCGGCCGTTGTTCGTCGAAGGCGAACCCGGCGTCGGCAAGACCGAACTCGCGAAAGCGGCGGCGGGCATGCTCGGCACCACGTTGCTGCGGCTGCAATGCTATGAAGGGCTCGACACCGCGAGCGCGCTGTACGAATGGGACTACCCGCGCCAGATCATGGCGCTGCGGCTTGCCGAAGCCGCCGGTGAGCGCCCCGATAACGACACGCTGTATCGCGGCGAATTCCTGCTCAAGCGTCCGCTGCTGCAGGCGCTGCTGCCCGACGAACATCATCCGGGCGCGCGGCGCGTGTTGCTGATCGACGAGATCGATCGCGCCGACGAACCGTTCGAGGCATTCCTGCTCGAACTGCTGTCGGATTTCCAGGTATCGATTCCCGAATACGGCACCGTGCGCGCCGCGCAGCCGCCACTCGTCGTGATGACGTCGAACCGCACGCGCGAGGTGCACGACGCGCTGAAACGCCGCTGCCTGTATCAATGGATCGGCTATCCGGATCGCGAGCGCGAACTCGAAATCGTCGCCGCGCGCGCGCCGCAAACGTCCGAGCAATTGCAGCGGCGCGCGGTCGATTTCGTGCACCGGCTGCGCGGCATGGATCTGTTCAAGGCGCCGGGCATTGCCGAAACGATCGACTGGTGCCGCGCGCTCGAAGCGCTGTCGGTGACGGAGCTCGACCCGCAATCGGTGCAGAACACGCTCGGCGTGCTGCTCAAGTATCAGGACGATCTCGCGCGGGTGGATACCGCGCGGATCGCGCAGTGTCTGTCGGCCTGAGGATAGTCGGGATGGCAAATCGCAACGGCGCCCACGAGCGCAACGACGCGAACCGGCCCGCCGCATCGGCGCACGGCGCGCCGATGCTCGCGCGTAACGTCGTTCACTTCGTGCGCGTGCTGCGCGGCGCGGGCCTGCCGATGTCGCCTGCGCAGGCCGTCGATGCGCTCGCGGCGTTGCAATGGATCGACCTCGGCCGCCGCGACGACGTGCGCGCGGCGCTCGCCGCGCTGCTCGTCACCGCGCCGGACGAACGCGAGCTGTTCAACGCCGCATTCGATCTGTTCTGGCGCGATCCCGACTGGGAAGGCAAGCTGCGCGCGCTGCTGCTGCCGAAAGTCCGCGATGGCCTGCCGCCGCCCAAACGCAACAACCGCCTCGCCGATGCGCTCGCGGCGCGCATGCCGCCGTCGCCGCATATGAACCCGCCGCAGGAAACCGAACAGCACGAGTTGCATGCGCAGATGACGTTCAGCGCCGATGAACGGCTGCGTCATCGCGATTTCGATACGCTCAGCGCGGACGAATGGCGCAGCCTGCGGCATCTGATTCGCAGCCAGCGTCTACCGCTTGCAACCGAACCGACGCGCCGCCTGAAAGCGGCCTCGCACGGCACGCATGCGGACCTGCGCGCAAGCGCGCGGCATGCGGTGCGCGCGGGCGGCGACTGGACCGTGTGGAAATATCGCGCGGTGGTCGAACGCAAGCCGCCGCTCGTGCTGCTGCTCGATATCTCCGGCTCGATGAGCAACTACTCGCGCGCGGTGCTGTACTTCTGCCACGCGCTGCTGCAATCGCGCGAACGGCTGCAGGTGTTCCTGTTCGGCACGCGGCTCACGAACGCGACGCGCGCGTTGCGCGAGCGCGATCCCGACGTCGCGATCGCGACGCTCAGCGATCAGGTCGTCGACTGGTCCGGCGGCACGCGCATCGGCGCGGCGCTCGCCGAATTCAACCGGCGCTGGGCGCGCCGCGTGCTGACCGGCCGCGCGACCGTGCTGCTCGTCACCGACGGGCTCGATCACGAAGCGATCGATGTGCTCGATACCGAAATGGCGCGCCTCGCGCGCTTCGCGCATCGCATCGTCTGGCTCAATCCATTGCTGCGTTTCGGCGGCTTCACGCCGAAGGCACGCGGTGTGCAGGCGATCCTGCCGTATGTCGACGCGCATCGCCCGGTTCATAATCTGGATAGTCTCGCGGCATTCGGCCGCGATCTCGCGCAACTCACGCGCGCGCCTCGCCACGCTGTCGCCGCGACGCCCCTCGCAGGAGCAAGCTCATGGAATTGACCGAAACCCACACGCTGCCGGTTCCGCAGCAGCAAACATGGGATGCGTTGAACGACACCGAGGTGTTGCGTGCGTGCATCCCCGGTTGCGAAAGCATCGACCCCGACGGCGAAAACGCATACCTGGTCGCGCTGAGCGCGGCGGTCGGCCCGGTCAAGGCACGCTTCAAAGGGCGTATGCAACTGACCGATATCGACGCGCCGAACACCTACACGATCGTCTTCGAAGGCCAGGGCGGCGCCGCCGGCTTCGCGAAGGGCAACGCGCAAGTCACGCTCGAAGCCGATGGCGATGCGGCGACGAAGCTCAGCTATACGGCAAGCGCGCAGATCGGCGGCAAGCTCGCGCAGATCGGTTCGCGGCTCGTCGACGGCGCGGCGCGCAAGATCGCCGGCGAATTTTTCAAGCGCTTCGGCGCGAAGCTCTCCGGCGACGACGGCGCGCAAGCCGCGGCGCCCGGCGACGCATTGGTTGCGGCCGAGGCCGCGCCCGCGCAGGCCGAATCGAAACAGGCCGCGGACGGTGAGTCCGGCGGCGAGGACCAGAAAGGGAAGAAATCATGGACAGCGTGGATCTCGAAGTTCTGAAGTCCAGCGCCCGCTGGCTGGAAGACGGACACCGCGCGCTGCTGGTGACGGTCGTGAAGACGTGGGGTTCGTCGCCGCGCCCGGAGGGCGCGATGCTTGCGGTACGCGATGACGGACTCGTGGTCGGCTCGGTATCGGGCGGCTGCATCGAAGACGATCTGATCGATCGGGTGCGGCAACAGGGCATCGAGCAGACGCATCCGGAAGCGGTGAAATACGGGATCACCGCGGAGGAAGCGCATCGCTTCGGGCTGCCGTGCGGCGGCACGATCCAGCTGGTGCTCGAACCGTTGACGCCGGCCAGCGGCATCGGCGAGCTGTGTCGCGCGGTGGAGAGCGGCCGGCTCGTCGCCCGCGAAGTCGATATGGAGACCGGCGCGGCGCGGCTCGATAACGCGCAGGCCACCGATGGCGTGCATTTCGACGGCCAGCGTCTGCTGACGATCCACGGCCCGCGCTACCGGATGCTCGTGATCGGCGCGGGGCAACTGTCGCGTTACCTATGCCATATCGCGGTCGGGCTCGACTACCAGGTCACCGTGTGCGATCCGCGCGAGGAATACACCGACGAATGGGACGTGCCCGGAGCGAAGATCGTGCGAACGATGCCCGACGATACCGTCATCGACATGAAGCTCGACGAGCGCTGCGCGGTGATCGCGCTCACGCATGATCCGAAGCTCGATGATCTCGCGCTGATGGAAGCGTTGAAGACGCCGGCGTTTTATGTCGGCGCGCTCGGATCGCGAAGGAACAATCAGGCGCGCCGCGAGCGGCTGAAGGAATTCGATCTGAACGAAGCCGAGCTGGCTCGTTTGCATGGACCGGTCGGCATCTATATCGGCAGCAGGACGCCGCCGGAGATCGCGGTATCGATCCTGGCGGAAGTGACGGCCGCGAAGAATGGCGTGTCGCTGCCCACGTTGTTGCAGGTCGAAGGTGCGAAAGCGGCGCAGGAGATTGCGGCGTCGGGCGGAACGGCTTGCAGCGTGTAGTGGCTGTCGGGCGGGGAGCGGCATTGCGGGCTGCAAGCGCAGGCCGCGGGCTGCGTAACGCCCGGCCGCGCACCCTCTCGCTTAGAGCGACCCGCACACCACGGCGGCCAACACCGAGCCGCCCACCAGCACCGCACCCGCCACGCGGCGTTTATTCAACTCGGTCCACAGCAGCACGCCCGTCAACGACAGCAGGATCAGACTGCCCGCGATCGTATCGATCAGCAACACCCAGCCGACGCTCAAGCCCACGCCCTTGTGCAGATTGTTCAGCGTCGCGAGAAACGAGTTATGCGTGCGCTTTACCGAGACGAAGCCATTGCCGACCCAGTACTCGGCATGCACGCTATGCGCCGGTCCCATGATGCCGACTTGCCATAGTTCCGGCTGGATCGTGCCGCGCTCACCCCACGCGACCGGATGCGCGGGCTCGCGTTTGGTGCGCCCCGGCTTGCCGTCGATCTTCAGTTCGCTCCTGAGCCAGTTCGCCAGATCCAGCGGCGAATGCAGCGGCGTGTGCGGCACCGCAAGCTGCATTTCTTCGACCTGCGGCGCGCCCGTCGACACCTTCAGCGGCCCGCCGCGATGGTTCAGCAAAAAGCCGGTCACGCCGAACAGCAGACCGAGCACAGCGCCCCACAAGCCGACCCAGCCATGCACCTTGCGCAGCCACTTGATGAAATTCGCGCGCCGCGAGCGTTGCCGGCGCGCCACCTGCTGGGCGCCATCGAGCAGCGAATGAACGCGCGACGGCGCATCGGCAACGGGGACATCGGATTTGAGATCGATCGATTCAGGCGCGTTCACAACGTACTCCTGGGCGCAGCGGTTAAGCCGCCGCCGGCGCAGCGCCGACGAAGGACGCGCGCCCGATATGGCAGCGGTGGGAAAAATCCGGAGAGAGGGACCGGACCGCCCGGCTCGCGGTGCTGGCGGTCCGGCAAACCGGCGGTCCGGCGGTCCGGTGAAAGGCTGGCTGGCGGTCACAGGGGAAGAGAAATGTGACGGAAAGCTGGCGACGCCCTTCAATTGAGAATCGTTATCATTACATAGACAAGCGATTTGCTCAACGGCATGCGGTTCCCGCACGGATAAGCCGCGCTACGCCGAATGCGCGGCAGCCGCTCGACATCGGCACCGCGCGAACCGACCCTGCGCGCGGAGGTAATCGTCAGATCGACGCTGGTGGAATCGTCGAGCGTGGTGACGCGCGGGCCATCAGAGGTTCGTGTGCGACTCCGGATAAGCCGGGATTCAAACCGGCCACAACGGCCCTTCCTGCATCGCGCCGATCTGCTCGCGCATCTCCAGAATGCGGTCTTCCCAGTAACGCTGTGTGTTGAACCACGGAAACGCGGCCGGAAACGCCGGATCGTTCCAGCGGCGCGCGAGCCACGCCTGGTAGTGAATCAGCCGCAGCGTGCGCAGCGCCTCGATCAGATAAAGTTCGCGCGGCTCGAAGTCGCAGAAGTCCTCGTAGCCGGCGAGCAGATCGGTGAGCGCGCGCGATGCTTCGGCACGCTCGCCCGGCAGCAACAGCCACAAATCCTGGATCGCCGGGCCCATGCGACTGTCGTCGAAATCGACGAAATGCGGGCCCGCGTCGGTCCACAGCACATTGCTCGGATGACAATCGCCATGCATCCGTAACATGCGAATTTCACCGGCGCGCTCGAACGCATGCGCGACGCCCTCGAGCGCGAGGTTCACGACGGTTTCCCACGCGGTGCGCACGTCATCGGGAACGAAACGCTGCGCGAGCAGAAAGTCGCGTGGCTCGTAGCCGAAGGTTTCGATATCGAGCGTGGGGCGCTCCGTGTAGTTCCGGGTCTGCCCGATCGCATGAATGCGTCCGATGAAACGCCCGAGCCACTCCAGCGTATCGCGCCGGTCGAGATCCGGCGCGCGGCCGCCGCGCCGCTCGAACACCGAGAAGCGGAAACCGTCGAAGCCATGCAGTGTGCGGCCGTCCAGCACACGAGCGGTCACGGCCGGAATTTCGCGCGCGGCCAGTTCGGCAACGAACGCGTGCTCTTCGAGAATCGCCGCATCGCTCCAGCGTTCCGGACGATAGAACTTCGCGACCACGGGCGGGCCGTCTTCGACGCCGACCTGGTACACGCGGTTCTCATAGCTGTTGAGCGGCAGCAGGCGGCCGTCGGTGCGCACGCCGGCCGTCGCAAGCACACCGTCGAGCGCGTCGAGCACGGTTTCCGGCGTGAGACGGGCAAACGGCACGGCGCTATTCGCGCCGGCCTCGGGATTGGGAATGTCGGGAGTGGTGTCGTTCATGCCCGCATTGTGCGCCGCGCCGCCGTTAAAGACGAGAGCGGCGGGCCGGCATGCGAGCGTATGCGTCGCTCGCCGCGAGCACAACGAAGCGCGTGGACTAACTGCGAGGACTAACTGTTACTTACAGCGAGACTACAAATCACGGGCACATCTATCACGCCCATCGCATTCAATGCGTCTGCGCTCCAGCCGGACGTATCAGATCACCAGTGTCGATCAGATCTTCGAGGAAAAAGGGTTCAGTGTTCAGTTGTTGCGATGCGCCGGGTTCACCGGCATACCACGCCACCATCGCCATGTCGCCGAGTATGCGCATGACGATTCCGCGCGCGCCCTGCGGCACGGCGATATGTACCGAGCGGACAATGGAACCGACTTGCATGATATTTCCCCGTTTCCCTTAGCCGGCTTTGTGATTTCGCGCCGGTCGAGGTGATGATAAAAAGCGCCGCTCCGCCGCCAACGTTGCAAACGCACCCAGTCCGCCGCGCGTAGTACGCGGGAGAGGTTCGAGTTATTGTTCCCGTTTTGCGGGGCCGCTGGAAGCGCGAACCGATGACGTTCAACCATCGTTTCGCCGATTCCGATTACGCTGCGCACAACCGATGATCCCGGCACGAGGCGTCGTAATGAAGGCCATCATAAACCCTGCCGGGGGCAGACATCAAAAACGCGCGCCGCCATTACGATCTGCGTGAGAACGGGCGCGGCACCCGTGTATGCTCGGCTTCGCCGCATATGCAAAGCCCGTGACACGCGCCGCATTCATCACACGTTTTGCACATGCCGTAGCGCATTCAATGCGCGTCGCGCGCGGGGCCGCTGACGATCGACACAAGCGGCAATACATCGGCGCCCAATGTCGTCGATCGCATCGGCGCGATAATGCCGACGCTCGCCAGGTATCTTCGACGCACAGGTAGCGGCTTGCACGCGTCGCCCGCTCGTAGCGGGTTTTCAGCGTATCCTTAACCCTTTTTGGCGCTTTTTTTCGTCGCCTGTTCGTGTCATCCAAGGAGTTTCGTTGTGACCTTGCCGCCGGAATCCCAGCGGACTGCTTCTGCCGTTCCCCGCTCTACCGCAGCCGCGGCTGCTTCCTCAGGCGCCCGCGCCGCCCCGGACATCCCCTACCTCGAACGCGGCTCGCGCGCGTACTGGCGTGCGAGTATCGCGCTGCTGTTCGCCGGCTACGCGACGTTTTCACTGCTCTATTGCGTGCAGCCGCTACTGCCGTCGTTCTCCGATGCGTTCAACGTGACGCCCGCGCAAAGCAGCCTGTCGCTGTCAGTGTCGACCGCCGCGCTCGCGCTCGCGATTTTCGTCGCGGGCTTCGTCTCCGAGGGCTGGAGCCGTCACAAGCTGATGACGCTGTCGCTGACGGTGTCGGCGGTGCTGACTCTCGGCGTGTCGGTCGCGCCGCATTGGCATCAACTGCTCGTGCTGCGCTTTCTCGAAGGACTCGCGCTCGGCGGCGTGCCGGCCGTCGCGATGGCCTATCTCGCCGAGGAAGTGCATCCCGATGGCCTCGGTCTCGCGATGGGGCTGTACGTCGGCGGCACCGCGATCGGCGGGATGGCCGGGCGCGTGATTACCGGCGTCGTCGCGGATCTGTTTTCGTGGCGTGTCGCGATCGGCACGATAGGCGTGCTCGGCCTGCTGTCGATGCTCGCATTTCGCGCGCTGCTGCCGCCGTCGCGCCACTTCGTGCCGCGCCGCGGGCTCGGTTTCGCGCATCATCGCGCGGCGCTGCTCAGGCAGTTCACGCGGCCCGGGCTGCCGCTGCTGTTCCTGCTCGGCTTCGTGCTGATGGGCAGCTTCGTCACGCTGTACAACTACATCGGCTACCGGCTGCTCGCGCCGCCGTATGGGCTGAGCCAGACGGAGATCGGCGCGATTTTCATCGTCTATCTGACCGGCGTGGTCGCGTCGCCGTGGTCCGGACGCATGGCCGATACGTTCGGCCGCGCGCGCGTGCTGAGCGTGAGCCTGCTGCTGATGATGTTCGGCCTCGCGCTGACGATGCTGCATCCGCTCGCGGCGATCGCGACCGGCATCACGTGCCTGACGGTTGGCTTTTTCGCCGGGCATTCGGTCGCGAGCAGCTGGGTCGGGCGGCTCGCGAAAGACGCGAAAGGGCAGGCTGCCGCCCTGTATCTGCTCGCGTATTACCTCGGCTCGAGCGTGATCGGCTCGTATGGCGGACGTGTGTGGGCCGGACATGGCTGGAACGGCGTGGTCGGGCTGGTGGGAATGCTGCTCGTGATCGGCCTGGTTGCGGCGCTGCGTCTGCGCCGGCGCGAATAGCCGAAGGGCCGCGTTGCACATGCATCCCGAATCAAACGTAAGCCGTACGTAAGCGGACGCTTCATATGTTTTGCCTTGTTTGCTGCGCCGCGCCAATCGCCGTATTCCCCGTCCAGCCGCGTTCAGCGCCTTGCGAATAAGCGCCGCCGCGCGATCTCGCGCGATGATGTTCGCGCACCGGTCTCCTATACTCGAAACGAGCGCGGGCTCTGCATGTTTTCAGGACCGCAGCCTTCGCCGGAAAAAATGGAGACGAACATGACGACGTACTTTACGATCGGCGATTTCATCCTGGTCATTCCGATGGCGCTGGCGGGCGCGCTATTCGTCGGCGCGCTGCCATGCAAGACGGAACTGCGGCATAACGCGTTGCGTGTGATAGGCGCGCTGATCGGCGTGATATGCGCGGTTGCGCTGGTCGAGGGTCTGCCGGCACTCGTCTAGCGGCGCAGCCCTAACGACAAAGCCGCACGCTCAGCGTGCGGCTTTGTCTGTGCGCTACCTCCGCGGACGCTCCGTTACGCGATCAGATCGCCTGATCCGTCGACGGCTTTTCCCACAGATTGATTCCGCCTTCGGTCGCAAAGCGATCGATTTCCGCCAGTTCATCGGCTGAAAACGCGAGGTTCTTCAGCGCGCCGACGTTCTCGCGCACCTGCTCCGCGCGGCTTGCGCCAATCAGCACCGAGCTGACGCGCTGATCGCGCAACGCCCATGCAAGCGCCATCTGCGCGAGGCTCTGACCGCGCCGCTGGGCGATGTCGTTGAGCTTGCGCACATGCTCGATGTTCTGCTCGCTCAGATGCTCCTGCTTCAGCGAGCCGCCGCCCGCCTTGTTGACGCGCGCATCGGCCGGCACGCCGTTCAGATACTTGCTGGTCAACAGCCCCTGCGCGAGCGGCGTGAAGGCGATCGTGCCCGCGCCGACCTCTGCGAGCGTATCGAGCAGATCGCGTTCGATCCAGCGGTTCAGCATGTTGTACGACGGCTGATGGATTAGCAGTGGCACCTTGTATTCGGCGAGCAGCTTCGTCATCTCGCGGGTCTTCGACGACGAATACGACGAGATGCCGATATACAGCGCCTTGCCCTGCTGCACCGCGCTTGCCAGTGCGCCCGCGGTTTCCTCGAGCGGCGTGTTCGCGTCGAAGCGATGCGAATAGAAGATGTCGACGTAATCGAGGCCCATGCGCTTCAGGCTCTGATCGAGACTCGCGAGCACATACTTGCGCGAGCCGCCGCCCTGGCCGTACGGACCCGGCCACATGTCCCAGCCCGCCTTCGACGAAATCAGCAGTTCGTCGCGATAGGGTTTGAAATCGTCTTTGAACAGACGCCCGAAATTGGTTTCCGCGCTGCCGTACGGCGGCCCGTAGTTGTTCGCCAGATCGAAGTGCGTGATGCCGAGATCGAAGGCGGTGCGCAGGATGTCGCGTTGCGTCGAGATCGGCGTGGTGTCGCCGAAGTTGTGCCACAGGCCGAGCGACAGCGCCGGCAATTTGAGACCCGACTTGCCGCAGACGCGGTATTGCATGTCCGAATAGCGTTCTGAAGCTGCTTCGTAAGCCATTGCTAGTGTCCTTTCGATGAAATCGCCCGGCGGTTGCGGGCATGAGGAATCGCGCGTTGCGAGAGGCGTGCTGCTTCGGAGATTTATTGTCGTGGTGCGGCGAGACCGCTATGGTAGCCAATCGACGCGACGCTTGCAGGCACCCAGTATGCGGGATGGACGGGCGCGAATGGCTCGCCTACACTCTGGCCGGTTCAGGATGATAGGGAGAATCAAATGACGAAGGCGATTTCGATCGCGCTGATTGTCGGCGGTATCGTGCTGCTGTATTTCGGCGGCCAGGCGTTCAATTCGGTGAGCAGCGACGTGTCGCGTTTCTTCACCGGCTCGCCGAGCAACAAGGCGATCATGCTGATCGTGGCGGGCGTCGTCGCGACGCTGGCCGGACTGACAGGGATCGCGTTGTCGGGGAAAAAGCGCTAACGACAGACAGGCGACAATCAGGCGACCACCAGGCGCCATCTCTAGAACACGACCTCGGGCTTCGCGGCCGAGCGCGTGCCGGGCAGCGGCACGTTGCTCACGCCGTGATACGTGTACACCAGCGAGAACTTGACCTGATCGCTGAGATTCTTGCCGGCCGAATGCAGCGTGTTGCAATGGAAGAACACCACGTCGCCGGGCTTCAACTCGGGCGACACCGCGGTGTGGATCGCCGCCTGGTTCTCCGCGAGATCGGCGCGAAAGAATTTCGCATCGTCGAAACGATCGGACGTGAACGCGGCGCTATGCGATTTCGGCACGAACCACAACGCGCCGTTATCGACGGTTTCCGGTCCGAGCGCGAGCCATACCGACACCAGGTCGTCGCGCTCGAACGACCAGTAGCGCACGTCGCGATGCCAGCCGGTCAGGCTGCCGTACGCGGGATGCTTGGTCATCATGCAATTGTGATGCGCGCGCGACAGGCGCGGCTCCTCGCCGAAATACAGCTCCATCCAGCCGCGAATTTCCGGCGCGGTCGCCCATTGCGCGAACGCCGGGTGACGCCCATACGCGTCGAGCAGACGCCGCACCGTATGACCGCCCGGCGCATCCTTCGACGACGGCGCGCCCGGGTACTGCAAATCCGCTTCGAACTCGATCGGCGCGGCCGCTTCGTGCAGTTGCTGCTGCGCGATCCGCTTCAGCTCCTCGCAACGCTCGGGCGACACGAGTCCCGACACGACGACAAAACCCTGCTCTCGCAACGTGTGAATCTGCTCTTTCTTCGAATGGAGGGACATGGCGTTCCGTGACTGTCGACTGACCTGATCTTCGATTGTAAAACGGGCGCAATCATAGTGCGTTATTTCGCTGGCGGTTTCGTCCGGGGTTTTGGCGGCTCGATGATTCGGGGTTGGCTGGCCCGGCTTTCGCGGCGCGGCCTCGCACAGGCGCCCAACTTTCGCAGGGTAATAACGGACTTTCTGACGTCACGAATCCCGTGTAGCCTGCTCGGATGTTGATCGTTGCTTACGCACTTCTTTGCCGCGCGCGGGACATCAGGGCTCGTGCCGGCGGTTTCCCCGCGCTGTTCCGCCGCCCCGCTGTGCGCCGTGTCTCGCGTCGCGGCGTTCGTCATAGCGATCCACGCCGGATCTCCGGCTTTCAGGCCGTTCATCGCAACCCCGTCATTGGCACATCAGGTGCTACCTGCCGTGCGCATTCCGGCGCACCTGCCGACGTGCGGTACATTGCCTACTCGTGAAGCCATGCATACTCTTTTGAGCACCCGTCTTACCCGCGTCGCGCTGAAAGCGGCGCGTCCCACGCGCCGTCACATGATGCGGGCGTTGCGTCACCATGCCGCGCGGACCCGCGCACTCGGCGAACAGTGGCGTGACACCCGCTCCGTCGATGGCATCCGCAGCTGGTTTCATACCTTCTTCTCGGCGCTGCGCCAGCAAGGCGGCAAGCGCCGTCTGTCGCTGCGCACGCTGTTGCGCAAGCCTACGCCGCTGCGTGTAGCCGTCAGCAAGCGTGCACCCGAAGTGCAGGTCCATGCGAGCCGCCGGCCGCGCCGTCTGTCGACGAGCAGTAGCGGATGGTTTGCGTTCGCGTTTGCGAGCCGGTGAGCTTCCGGTTACCGAGTTGTTGAGCTGCCTGCCGCCAGCCGGCTCGTTGGCCGGGGCGTACATTACGAACGAATGCCGGCACGGGACAGACGCGGTTTTGCCGGGCCTCGCTCGCGATCGAAAGACGTACTTTGGCCGTCGTTGTTCACCGACCGCACAGCAATGAATGAATTGCGTTTGCAAGTCGGCGAGTGCGGTGACTGAGCCGCGCATTCCTTAGAGAGCTTCGTCGCGTGCATCGTGTCGTGACCGCACGCGCGGCGCGGCAGCGCCAATCGACTCGCGCGCTTCCTTTCGTCAGATTTCGTCAGATAAGAAAAACCCCGCCCGGCTAACGCCGGCGGGGTTTTTTGCTAACAGACGGCGATCAGCCCGCGCTTATTCAGCGAGCGCCGCAACCGGCTCGGTGCCGGCGGCTTCGGCCAGAGCCAGCGCCTTGTCGGTCGCTTCCCACGTGAATTCCGGCTCTTCGCGGCCGAAGTGACCGTAGGCCGCGCTCTTCTCGTAGACCGGACGCAGCAGGTCGAGCATCTGGATGATGCCCTTCGGACGCAGATCGAAATGCTGACGCACGAGTTCGGTGATCGTCGCATCCGACACGCGGCCCGTGCCGAACGTATTGACCATCACCGAAGTCGGCTGGGCAACGCCGATCGCGTACGACACCTGGATCAGGCAGCGCGACGCGAGGCCGGCGGCGACGATGTTCTTCGCAACGTAACGGCCGGCATAAGCGGCCGAGCGGTCGACCTTCGACGGGTCCTTGCCCGAGAACGCGCCGCCGCCGTGGGGCGCCGCGCCACCGTACGTATCGACGATGATCTTGCGGCCCGTCAGACCGCAATCGCCTTGCGGACCACCGATCACGAAGCGACCGGTCGGGTTCACGAGGAACTTGATGTCGCCCTTGATCAGATCGGCCGGCAACGTCGGCTTGATCACTTCCTCGATCACCGCTTCACGCAGCATGGCGAGGTCGATGTCCGGCGAGTGCTGGGTGGACAGCACGACGGTGTCGATCGAATGCGGCTTGCCGTCGACGTAGCGCACCGTGACCTGCGACTTCGCGTCCGGACGCAGCCAGGGCAGACGGCCGTCGCGGCGCAGATTCGCCTGACGCTCGACCAGACGGTGCGACAGGTGGATCGGCAGCGGCATCAGTTCCGGCGTTTCCTCGCATGCGTAACCGAACATCAGGCCCTGGTCGCCGGCGCCCTGGTCGAGGTTGTTGTCGTGCGCGCGATCCACGCCCTGGGCGATGTCCGGCGACTGCTTGTCGTAAGCGACGAGCACCGCGCAGCCGCGGTAGTCGATGCCGTAGTCGGTGTTGTCGTAGCCGATGCGCTTGATCGTATTGCGCGCGACCTGGATGTAATCGACGTTCGCGGTCGTGGTGATTTCACCGGCCAGCACGACGAGACCCGTGTTGCACAGCGTTTCGGCTGCGACACGCGAATACTTGTCTTGAGCGAGGATGGCGTCGAGGATGGCGTCCGAGATCTGGTCCGCGACTTTGTCGGGATGGCCTTCGGAAACGGATTCGGAAGTGAAGAGATAGTCGTTTGCCACGTTGCAGACTCCTGTTTTGTGGTTACGGGTGAGTTTCACGTAGCCAGCTTCGGGAGCCTGAAGCGGCGACGCTTTAGCGGATTACCTTGCCGTAGGACGCATATCCCATGGAGACCATGGACCGCACCCGCCGGCTTCGCCCCGCAAGTTGTCTATTAACTCGGCGAAGCCCTTATTATAGCGACTTCTTCAGATTGTCACAGAGTGCCCACGAGTGCGGTATCACGCCAATTTCTCCGCTTTGCAGAACCCGGTCGCATGCCGCCCTTCCTCGATGGAGGCGGCATGCTGAGCCGCTACGGTCCGAAGCTCGCGATCGGGCTGCTCAAACTTTTCGCACTGTTGCCCTATGGATTCGTCGCCCGTCTCGGTGACGGCCTCGGCTGGCTGCTTTACCAAATTCCGAGCCGCCGCAAGCGCATCGTCCACACCAATCTGAAGCTGTGCTTCCCCGAGTGGCACGACGAGCGCCGCGAAGAAGTCGCGCAGAAGCACTTCCGCCACGCAATCCGCAGCTACCTCGAACGCAGCGTGCAGTGGTTCGGCTCGGCGAAGAAGCTCGAAAAGCTGATCCAGCTCGACAGCGCGATCGACCTGACGGACCCGAACCTGCCGCCGACGCTCTTTCTCGGTTTTCATTTCGTCGGCATCGAAGCCGGCTCGATCTTCCTGAACTACTCGCTCAAACGCCAGTGCGGCTCGCTTTATCAGCCGATGTCGAATCCGGAACTCGAGGCGGTCGCGAAAGCGGCGCGCGCGCGTTTCGGCGCCGACATGGCGAGCCGCGCGGACAGCGCGCGCATCGTGCTGCGCTGGCTGCGCGAGCGCAAGCCGGTGATGCTCGGCGCGGACATGGACTACGGCGCGCGCAATTCGACGTTCGTGCCGTTCTTCGGCGTGCCGACCTGCACGCTGACCGCGGTCGGCCGTCTGGCGAAGGTCGGGCATGCGCAGGTCGTGCCGTTCATCGGCGAAGTGCTGCCGAACTACAAGGGTTACCGGCTCAAGGTCTTCAAGCCATGGGACAACTACCCGAGCGGCGACGACGATGCCGACGCGCGCCGCATGAACGAGTTTCTCGAAGAGCAGATTCCGCTGATGCCCGAGCAGTATTACTGGGTGCACAAGCGCTTCAAGACGCGGCCGCCAGGGGTGCCGAGCGTGTATTGAAGTAGCGGACGGGCACCCGGCGCCGCTGCGACGAACAAGGCCGGCTCATGAAAGTCGGCTTTCTGCTTTCGCGGAATCGGCCAGCGCGGGCGTGGGCCGCGCCGCCAGCTAGCCGGAACCGATGCCGCGCCCGCCGCCGGCCGTACCGTTCCTTACGCACCAGCGTGTATCATCCACTCTTGGTCCGACCGGGCTCGAATCGTCGCTGACCGGACGGCCGGCCAGACCGGTTTTTCCGGCTTCGCCCCCGCGTGCGAAGCCCCATGCGGCAACGGATACACAGAAAACGTGAAGCTTAAATTCACCAAGATGCACGGCGCCGGCAACGACTTCGTCGTGCTCGACGGCTATACCCAGGCGGTCAGCCTGACCACCGCGCAGGTGCGCGCGCTCGCGAACCGCCATTTCGGCGTCGGCGCCGACCAGTTGCTGCTGGTCGAAAAGCCGACCGTCGAAGGCGTCGATTTCAGATACCGGATCTTTAACTGCGATGGCGGCGAGGTCGAGCATTGCGGCAACGGCGCGCGCTGCTTCGTCAAGTTCGTGCGCGATCGCGGCCTCACCGATCGGCACAGCGTGCGCGTGCAGGTGCAGAAAGGCACGATCACGCTGACGATGCAGGACAACGGCGAAGTGATCGTCGATATGGGCGCGCCGGTGTTCGATCCCGAACGCGTGCCGTTCGCAAGCAAAGGCCTGCAAGGCCGCCGTGAACACGCCGATACGCTATGGCCGCTCGACGTCAACGGCACGACGCGCTGGATGTCGGTGGTATCGATGGGCAATCCGCACGCGGTGCAGGTCGTCGACGATGCCGAGGCATTCCCGGTGCTCGTCGAGGGTCCGGCGATCGAGCGGCATACCCGCTTCCCGCAGCGCGTGAACGCCGGCTTCATGCAGATCGTCAGCCGCGGCGAAATCAGACTCCGTGTGTACGAGCGCGGCGCGGGCGAAACGCTCGCGTGCGGCACCGGCGCATGCGCGGCGGTCGCCTCCGGCATCCGTCGCGGGCTGCTCGACTCGCCGGTGCTCGTACACACCCACGGCGGCGATCTGACGATCACGTGGGACGGCACGCAGCCAGGCGCGCCCCTGCTGATGGCAGGCCCCGCGGCAACCGTCTTCGAAGGCGAGATCGAACTGACCGACGACTTCGCCAACGAGCCGGCGGCTGCACCGTCCGGCGCATCCGCCAACGCATCCGTGAACCCGGCCACCGCCGCATCCGCCGCCTAACTCATTGACCGACGCGCCGTCGCAAGCCGGCCGTCCCGTAGTCCTCCAGCCGAAACCATGAACGATCGCGAAGTCGCCGAATACCTGCTCGCCAATCCTGATTTCTTCGTCGAACACGCGGAAACGCTCGCGACGATCCGGCTCGCGAATCCGCACGGCAAAGCCGCGGTATCGCTGCAGGAGCGGCAAATGGAAATGCTGCGCGACAAGAACAAACATCTGGAGCGCCGGCTCGCGGAACTGCTGCGCTACGGTCACGAGAACGACAGCATCGCATCGAAATTCAACCGCTGGACGATTCGCGTGATGGCCGAGCGCGATCCGTATGCGTTGCCGCGCACGATCGCGGGCGGTCTGCGCGATATCTTCGACGTGCCGCAAGCCGCGCTGCGCGTGTGGGACGTCGCCGAGCCCTATGCACAGGCCGACTTCGCGCGCCAGGTCAGCGAGGAAGTGCGCATTTTCGCGAGCAGCCTGAGCACGCCGTACTGCGGCGCGAACACCGGGTTCGAGGCGGCGCAGTGGCTCGCGCCGGCGCCGGCCGCGGCCAGCGCGAACCATGGCGCCGAAGAGAACGGCGCCGCGGCGGCCGATCCGGCGCAACAGTCCACCGAATCGATTGCGCTGCTCGCGCTGCGTAACCCGGAAAGCGCCGAAGATGCATCGGCCTTCGGTCTGCTGGTGATGGGCTCGGCCGATGCGCGCCGCTTCCACGAAGGTATGGCGACCGACTTCCTCACGCAGATCGGCGCGCTTGCGAGCGCCGCGCTGAGCCGGCTGCTGCCGCGCTGAGCGCCGACGAGCGCCATCACCGCACAGCAACGCGAACCGCCTTGCGCCCGCCTCCACCGTGACCACCGCCGACCCGATCGCCGCCTACCTGTCGCATCTCGAACACGAGCGGCGGCTGTCGGCGCACACGCTGCGCGGCTATACGCACGAACTCGACGAACTGAAGCTGCTCGCCAAGGGCCGGCCGCTCGAAAGCCTGAGCGCGGTCGACATTCGCGGCGCGCTCGCGCGCGCGCATGCGGGCGGGCTGAGCGCGCGCTCGATCGGTCATCGGTTGTCGGCATGGCGCGCGTTCTACCGCTGGCTGGCTGGCCGCGTCGATCTGCCGGCCAATCCGGTCGCCGCGGTACGCGCGCCGAAGCAGGCGAAAACGCTGCCGAAAGCACTTTCCGTCGACGATGCCGCGCGCCTGATGGACAGCGCGCCCGCCGCGTCGCACGAAGACCTGCGCGATCACGCGATGCTCGAACTGTTCTACTCGTCGGGCCTGCGCCTCGCCGAGCTGGTCGGCCTCGACGCGCGGTTCACCGATGCCGGCGGCTACCGCTCGGCCGGCTGGCTCAAGCTCGATTCCGGCGAAGTCGAAGTGCTCGGCAAGGGCAACCGGCGCCGCGTCGTGCCGGTCGGCGGCAAAGCGGTCGCAGCGCTGAACGCGTGGCTCGCGGTGCGCGACCAGATGGTCAAACACGATCCGCATCCGCTCTTTCTGTCCGCGCGCGGCAACCGGCTGTCGCCGAATGTCGTGCGCGAGCGCGTCAAGCGCGCGGCGCTCGCGGCCGGCATCCCGGCCAACGTGCATCCGCACGTGCTGCGGCACTCGTTCGCGACGCACGTGCTGCAGTCGAGCGGCGATCTGCGCGCGGTGCAGGAGCTGCTCGGGCACGCGAGCATCACCGCGACGCAGGTGTATACCGGGCTCGATTTCCAGCATCTCGCCCATGTCTACGACAGCGCGCATCCGCGCGCCAGGAAACGCGACTGATTGCGCGACCGATCACGCGGCCTACCGCGCCCGCCCGCCGCCGACGCGCGGCCCGCGACTGAATCTCACCGCCGCGCCACATCGAGCGCGGCCCAATGCCTGACCGATATCCTGATGAATACCGTTACGCTCAAACCGTCGAAAGAAAAATCGCTGCTGCGCCGCCATCCGTGGGTCTACGCCAACGCGATCGATCGCGTCGATGGCCATCCGGCGCCCGGCGCGACCGTGCTCGTGCGCGCGCACGACGGCCGCTTTCTCGCGCGCGCCGCGTACAGCCCGCACTCGCAAATCCGCGCGCGGGTGTGGAGTTTCGACGAAGCGGAGCCGATCGATCACGCGTTCTTCAAGCGGCGCGTGCAGCGCGCGCTCGCGCATCGCCAGACGATGGTGCGCGACACCGGCGCGGTGCGGCTGATTTTCGGCGAGGCGGACGGCCTGCCCGGCCTGATCGTCGATCACTATGTCGCCGAAGACGCGGGCCAGCGCAGCCAGCTCGTCTGCCAGTTCATGGCGGCGGGCGTGGAGGCATGGAAGGAGGCGATCGTCGCGGCGCTGGTCGGCGCGACCGGCTGCCCAAATGTGTACGAACGCTCGGACGTATCGATCCGTCAGAAGGAAGGGCTCGAGCAGATCACCGGCGTGCTCGCGGGCGAACCGCCGTCGGACACATTGATCGCGAGCGAAAACGGCGTGCGCTACCACGTCGACGTGCGCAACGGCCATAAGACCGGCTTCTACGTCGACCAGCGCGACAACCGGTTGCTCGTGCAGCAGCTCGCGCAGGATCGCGACGTGCTGAACTGCTTCTGCTACACCGGCGGCTTTTCGCTCGCGGCATTGAAGGGCGGCGCGCAACGCGTGGTCTCGGTCGATTCTTCCGGCGAAGCGCTGGCGCTCGCGCAGCGGAACGTCGCGGCCAACGGCTTCGATGCCGAACGCGCCGCCTGGCTCGACGCCGACGCGTTCAAAACCCTGCGGCGTCTGTACGACGAAGGCGAGCGTTTCGATCTGATCGTGCTCGATCCGCCGAAATTCGCGCCGTCGCGCGAACACGTGGACCGTGCGTCGCGCGCGTACAAGGACATTAACCTGACCGGCCTGAAGCTGCTGCGCCCGGGCGGGCTGCTGTTCACGTACTCGTGCTCCGGCGCGATCGACACCGAACTGTTTCAGAAGATCGTATCGGGCGCGGCGGCCGATGCGCGCGTCGACGCGCGCATCCTGAAGCGTCTCGGCGCGGGCGTCGATCATCCGCTGCTCACTGCCTTCCCGGAAGGCGAATACCTGAAGGGGCTGCTGTTGCAAATCGCCTGATCGCCCTTATTTGCGGGGCGATTACGCGTGCCGGCGGCACCGGCAGCGGCGGCGGGCGCACGGGCCGGCGAACCGGACAACCCTGCGCCCGGCAGGCAAATATGTTTCAATAACCGGCTAGACAGGGCCGCGCGCCGTCAGGCAGCGGCGCCCGCCTCGACGCATCTGGCTAGCTTCGCGCTAGCGTTCGATCACGCACCGTTTTACGACTTACAGGCGACCCACATGATTCCAGTCACCATCCTGACCGGCTTTCTCGGCAGCGGCAAAACCACCCTGCTCAAGCGCATCCTGAATGAAAAGCACGGCATGAAGATCGCCGTCATCGAGAACGAGTTCGGCGAAGAGAACATCGACAACGACATCCTCGTGCAGGACAGCAACGAGCAGATCATCCAGATGAGCAACGGCTGCATCTGCTGCACGATTCGCGGCGACCTGTCGCGCGTGCTGAACGACCTGGCCGCGAAGAAGCAGGCGGGCGAAGTGGACTTCGACCGCGTCGTGATCGAAACCACCGGCCTCGCGAATCCGGGCCCGGTCGCGCAAACCTTCTTCATGGACGACCAGATCGCGAGCGAATTCCTGCTCGACGCGATCATCACGCTGGTCGACGCGAAGCACGCGAACCATCAGCTCGACGAACACGAAGTGGTGCAGCGCCAGGTCGGCTTCGCGGACCGCCTGTTCGTCACGAAGGCCGATCTCGTCGACGACCGGCACGTGGACGATCTGCGCCACCGTCTGCTGCAGATGAACCCGAAGGCGGCGATCAAGGTCGTCAATTTCGGCGAGGCGGACCTGAAGGAAATCTTCGATCTGCGCGGCTTCAACCTGAATTCGAAGCTCGAAATCGATCCGGACTTCCTGACCGAAGACGAGCACGCGCACAACCATGCGCATGCGCATGACGAGCACGGCCACACGCACGGCGACCACGATCACGATCACGACCATGGTCACGATCACGCGAACTGCGATCACGACCACGGTCATTGCGATCACGAAGGCCATGATCACGCGCACCATCACCATGCGCATCACGACGACAAGATCAAGTCGTTTGTGTACCGCAGCGACCGACCGTTCGATCCGAACAAGCTCGAGGACTTCCTCGGCGGCATTCTGCAGATCTATGGCGAGCATCTGCTGCGCTACAAGGGCGTGCTGTATATGAAGGGCGTCGACCGCAAGGTCGTGTTCCAGGGCGTCCATCAGATGATGGGCAGCGATCTGGCCGCGAAATGGCAACCGGCCGAGAAGAAGACCAACAAGATGGTGTTCATCGGCATCGAATTGCCGCGCGACCTGATCACCGACGGCCTCGACGCCTGCCTCGTCTAAGCAGACGGTGAAGCTCGCGCGGCGCTCCGCCGCGCGAGCCCACGGATACATAGCGGCGGTTACATCGCATGCGCGCAGCTCGCGCCCGGCATGCGGCATGTACCGTGCTACTACCTTTGCGCCCGGCATACGCTGCGGCCAATCGCGGCGGCGCTACGTTAATCATTCGCTGAATACGATGCGCGCACACCAGATTGCCGAAAGCGGCAACGAAAGCAAATCGTATGAAAAGCGCGTGAAAACCCTGTTGTATCAAAGCGTGCACGACCATCGCTTTTTGGTCTTGCGCGCGCTATATTTTCGGGATATCGATGCGCCGCAGGGAGAAATCCACCAGTTGCGGTGCCGCATTGTGATTCAGTTACAATACGTGCCCACTGGAGAATGACAACGAATTACCCGGTTGCGCGTATCCCGCGCCGGGCCCGAAAAGGCGCCGGAAAATCTTGTCCGGAGACACGCCGAAGAACTGGCGGGCATGGCCTGAAAGGGCACGCGCCTGGCCGGCAAGCGATGCCTCGGGAGCATTTGAGAATCGGTTTCCAGAGGAGTTCGGCCCCGCAGCGGCGTAGTTTGCAACGCCCGGCGTGTGGGCGTCAGGCGCTGGGTGTCACGACAGCTCACCGTTCGTAGCCACGCTGCGCCGCGCGTCCGCTCGACGCCTTTGCGGGCAATGCGAAAGTGCGGGCACCCTGTAAGAGTTTTGCCTCACATTGAAGAAGTAAGCCAGATGACGACGAAACGACTCTTGACCGAAGCCGAAATCCTGAAGATGAGCGACAAGGATTACATGAATGAGGATCAGCTCGCTTTCTTCAAGAACCGGCTCGAACAGCTGCAGGCGGACATTCTCCGCAATGCCGGCCAGACGACCGAGAACCTGCGCGAAACGGTCATCGTGCCGGACCCGGCCGACCGCGCAACGATCGAGGAAGAGCATGCGCTCGAACTGCGCACGCGCGACCGCGAACGCAAGCTGCTGAAGAAGGTGCAGCAATCGATCGCGCGCATCGAAGCGGGCGAATACGGCTGGTGCGAAGAAACCGGCGAGCCGATCGGCATTCCGCGCCTGCTCGCGCGGCCCACGGCCACGCTGTCGCTCGAAGCACAGGAGCGCCGCGAACTGCGCCAGAAGCTGTTCGGCGACTGATTGGCCGCGGCGCGGCTTCGGCCTCGCGCCCACACAACGCTGCTTCGTCGAGAGGCGCACGGTGAACCGTGCGCCTTTTCTTTTTGCGTGACCGGCGGCGCACCGCTCGGTGCACCGCCCCGCACACCCTACTCCGCCCCTCTTTTTGCGCGCCCGCCGACGCTATCCCGTTTTTTGTCCTATGCCTTCCGGCGGATCTTGATATGACCGCGCACGCCCTAAAATAGATCGGACATGCGCTCACGTGCGCGCCAGCCGGCGCGCCGTCCGCTGACAGGATTCATGCGGTAGCGCGCCGCGCTATCGCGTCCTACCCGTTTTGCAAAGAGGAACGCATATGGAGCAATTTCACGGCACGACGATCGTTTCCGTGCGTCGCGGCAACAAGGTCGCGCTCGGCGGCGACGGCCAGGTGACGCTCGGCAACATCGTCATGAAAGGCGGAGCGAAAAAGGTCCGGCGCATCTACAACGGCAAGGTGCTGGTCGGCTTCGCCGGCGGCACGGCCGACGCCTTTTCGCTGCTCGACCGCTTCGAAGCGAAGCTTGAAAAGCATCAGGGCAATCTCACCCGCGCGGCAGTGGAGCTCGCCAAAGACTGGCGCACCGACCGCATGCTGCGCCGTCTCGAAGCGATGCTGATCACCGCGGACGCCACCACCACGCTCGTCATCACCGGCAATGGCGATGTGCTCGATCCCGAAGGCGGGATCTGCGCGATCGGTTCGGGCGGCGCCTATGCGCAGGCAGCCGCCAGGGCGCTTGCCGACAACACGGAACTGTCGCCGCGCGAGATCGTCGAGAAGTCGCTGGAGATTGCCGGCGACATGTGCATCTACACGAACCACAACCGAGTCATCGAGACGATCGAGTAAGGACCCACGATGAGCACCATGACCCCCGCGGAGATCGTCTCCGAACTCGACAAACACATCATCGGCCAGGGCCGCGCGAAGAAAGCCGTGGCCGTCGCGCTGCGCAATCGCTGGCGCCGTCAGCAGGTCGAAGAACCGCTGCGTCAGGAAATCACGCCGAAAAACATTTTGATGATCGGACCGACCGGCGTCGGCAAGACCGAAATCGCGCGGCGTCTGGCGAAGCTCGCCGACGCCCCGTTCATCAAGATCGAGGCGACCAAGTTCACCGAAGTCGGCTACGTGGGCCGCGACGTCGACAGCATCGTGCGCGACCTGATCGAAATCTCGGTCAAGCAGACCCGCGAAACCGAGATGCGCAAAGTACGCACCAAGGCGGGCGACCTCGCCGAAGACCGCATCCTCGACATCCTGCTGCCGAGCGCACGGCCGGTCGGCTTCGGTTCGAGCTCGAGCGCGGCCGACACCGCCGACGAAGGCGGCAGCACGCGCCAGACGTTCCGCAAGCGCCTGCGCGAAGGCCAGCTCGACGACAAGGAAATCGAGCTCGACGTCGAACAGCCGCAGGTCGGCATGGACATCATGGGGCCGCCGGGCATGGAAGACATGACCGAGCAGATCCGCTCGATGTTCGCGAATATCGGCGGCGGCAAGAAGACGCGCCGCAAGATGAAGGTGAAAGAAGCGCTGAAGGTGCTCACCGACGAAGAAGCCGGCAAGATGCTGAACGACGAAGAGGTGAAAAGCAAGGCGGTGCAGAACGTCGAGCAGAACGGCATCGTGTTCCTCGACGAGATCGACAAGATCGCGTCGCGCAACGAAGCCGGCGGTGGCGAAGTGTCGCGTCAGGGTGTGCAGCGCGATCTGCTGCCGCTCGTCGAAGGCACGACGATCAACACCAAGTACGGGATGGTGAAGACCGATCACATCCTGTTCATCGCGAGCGGTGCGTTCCATCTCGCGAAGCCGAGCGATCTGATTCCGGAACTGCAGGGGCGCTTCCCGATTCGCGTCGAACTCGATTCGCTGTCGGTCAACGACTTCGAATCGATCCTCGTGTCGACGGATGCGAGCCTCGTCAAGCAATATCAGGCGCTGCTCGCGACCGAAGACGTGCACCTCGAATTCGCCGACGACGGCATCCGCCGCCTCGCTGAAATCGCGTTCTCGGTCAACGAGAAAACCGAGAATATCGGTGCGCGGCGTCTGTACACGGTGATCGAAAAGCTGCTGGAAGAAGTGTCGTTCTCGGCCGGCAATCATTCGGGTCGCGCGGTGCAGATCGACGCCGCGTATGTCGATCGGGCGCTCAACGAAGTGGCCGAAGACGAAGACCTGTCGCGTTACGTGCTGTGATACGTGCTGTGATACGTGCTGCGATATCGCTCAGCGCGAATCGCTGATGCATAAAAAACGGGCTGCCTGTGTGTGAAAGGCAGCCCGTTTTGCTCTGGTTCGATTCAAGCCGCGTCGACGGACCGCACAGCGCGTCGTCGCATTCGCCGCTAGCCGCTTACTGCCTGACCGGCCGCTTCGCGAGCTTGCGCTGCAATGTGCGCCGATGCATGTTCAACGCGCGCGCGGTCGCCGAAATATTGCCGCCGTTTTCAGCGAGCACGCGCTGAATATGCTCCCACTCCAGCCGCGCCACCGACAGCGGCACCGGATGCTCGATCGCCTCTTCCGCCTGCACCGCACTCGCCTCGCTTTGCAGCGCCGACAGAATCGTCTCGACATTGGCGGGCTTGGCGAGATAGTTATCGGCGCCATCCTTGACCGCCTGCACCGCGGTGGCGATGCTCGCATAGCCGGTCAGCACGAGCATCCGCGCATCGGGCTGCAGATCGCGCAACGGCGCGACGAGCGTCAGGCCCGAGTCATTGCCCAGATGCAGGTCGACGGTGATCTCGCTGAACTTCTGCTGATTCGCGAGCCGGATCGCTTCGTCCGCGTTGTGCGCTTCGCTGACCGTATAGCCGCGCCGCGTCAGGCCGCGCGCGAGGATGCCGGAAAACACTTCGTCGTCGTCGATAACCAGAAAACTCTTTTCGCTCATGCCTGCTTCTCCGTATTGGATGGCGCGGCGCCTTGACGGCCCGCCCCGGAAATTTTGCGCGTGGCGACAGGCAGTTTCAGCACAGCGCGTGTACCGCGCGGTCTGGCCAGGCTGACGTCGGTCAGCTCGATCGATCCTCTCAGACGCTCCGCCGCCGAAAACGCCAGGTACAGACCCACGCCGTGGCCGCCCTGCGTGCTGTCCACCGGCATCGAACCGAGCAAGCCGCGCAGCGCCGGCGCAATGCCGGGCCCTTTGTCGCACACTTCGAACACGATCTGATCGCCGCGCGCCGCGAGCGCGCAGGACAGTGTCACGTGATCGCGGCTCGCGCGCGCCGCGTTATCGAGCAGGATCGTCAGAATCTGGCCGACGGCGACCGTATCTTCGAGACCGACATCGGCGGGCGGCGTGCCGATCTGCTCGAACTTCACATGCGGATGGCGCAGACGCCACTGCTCGGCAAACGATTCGAGCCAGTCGTCCACCGGCTGACGGTTCGTCGCCGTTGATGCGCGGCTGCGCAGACGCGCGAGCGCCGACGTGCAGAGTGTCATTTGCTGCTCGAGCAGTTCGAGATCGGCGCGATACGGCGCGAGCCCTTCGTCGGTACGCGCCGCGTCGCGCAGTTCTTCGGACAACATCGCGATTGTAGACAGCGGCGTGCCGATTTCGTGAGCGACGGTGGCGGCCTGCACACCGAGAGCGACCGCCCGCTCGTCCTGAAGCAGGCGCTGCTGGGCTTCGCCGAGCGCTGCGTCACGTAGCCGCAGCTCCCGCGACATGCGCGCGACGAACCACGCGATCAGCCCGACGCTCACCATGAAGTTGACCCACATGCCCGCGCGGTAGTAGTCGAACAGGTTCGCGGGATTTTCGAGATTGAGCGGTACCGAATCGAACCCGAGCATCGCGTAGCAAGCCACCGCGAACGCCGCGAGCCAGGCCATCAAATGCCAGGGCAGCACGGCCGCGGCGATCGCAAGCGACGGCAGATATAGCGAAACGAACGGATTGGTGGTGCCGCCGGACAGAAACAGCAGCGCGGACAGCGCACCGAGATCGACCCAGATCTGTCCGAACAGCTCGATATTGGATTCAGGGCGCTGGCGCGACACGCGCCACCACGTGAGCGCGTTGAACATCACTTCGAGCGCGATCACGAGCAGCATCGCGGGCAACGGCAGTTTCACGCCGATGAAAATCTGCACGAACGCGATCGTCAGCAGCTGACCGATGATCGCGAGGCTGCGCAGCCAGAACAGATGACCGAGATTGACCCGGCCGGTGTTGGTTATACGGTGCATGATCCTAGTCTACCCGTTGCGACGGTTCAGGCTGACTTCGCGGACCGAGTGCCGGGAACGTCACCGTCTTCGCGATAGTGCCGCGGGGCCACCCTGCATCGACGGTCATTGCCCACCTTGCATTTATGCCGCCCACCCCCGCTCAGGAAGCCGACGCCCTACCCGCTTTTTTTTTGACTTTTCCGCGCGACGCCATGGCCGCGAGAACGAGCGGCGCGACGACCGAGGAAGCCCGTTGCCTCGATGCCGCGGCCCAACTGCATCCGGCCGATGGCGCGTCGCTCGACGCACGGGCCTGCAAGCTGCTCTACCAGCGGCGCCAGACCGACGCAATCGAGCTCGCCGCGCTGACCGCCCAACTGGAACCACACAGCGCACTCGCGCATTTTCGCGCCGGCTACGCGCTGCCGATAGCCGACCGCCATGCCGACGCGCTTGCGCCATCCCGCCGCGCGCTCGCGCCCAATCCGGCGTTGCCTCAATTGCGCAACAGCCTCGCCAGCGCGCTGACGCTGAGCGGCGGCGACCTCGACGAGCAGCTCGCGCTGCTCGAAAGCGCCTTGCGCGATACGCCACGGGAGGAGTAAGCGCACGCGCGTCGCCGGCCGGCCCGTTGGTTTTCCAGACGATGCTCGCGATATCATCCGGCGCGCAAAACGCAAATCTCCGCCGCCACGCCATTGGGCCTACACGCGAATCGGCCGGATCGGGATCGCTCACCCCGCGGCTTCCCCCCGCGCCGCCCGTGCGATTTCCGCGGCCAGGCATTCAGGGCACAGACAAGGGCTCGCCGGATCGAGCCGCTCGGCCGGCAGCGGCGGCAACGCCCGGCACCAGCAATCACCCGGCCCTGTTTGCATGCAGCAGTCGAATGCATTGCCGCAGCGCGGATAACGCGCGCTGCGCCCTGAGGTGGAAGACGGATTCATCGCAAGCTGACGGAAATCGCCGGGAATGAGTTGTGGCCAATGAGGGTTAAGCCAATGATGCCATGATCGCAACGCGCCAGTGCAGTCGTCCATTCGGCCGATGCATAGCCGTCATGCAGGCGCGCTAAGCTTGCTCGTCGATCGGCCCCGCGCTCCGTCATGGCGCGGTACGCCAAACCCGTATCACACGCTGTTGCGACGCTGCCGAAAACCCTGTTGCAGCGCGCCAGTCCTGTACAATTCGCGCTGTTTTAACTGTTCCGTGCCCGAGCCTGCCGCCATGTCCGAGCTTCCCGACCTTTCGCAGATTGCGCCTACCCTGAAAGCCGAAATTCTGGCCGAGGCGCTGCCCTACATTCGCCAGTATCACGGCAAGACCGTGGTCATCAAATACGGCGGCAACGCCATGACCGAAGAGCGCCTGAAGCAGGGCTTCGCGCGCGACGTGATTCTACTGAAGCTGGTCGGCATCAACCCGGTCATCGTGCATGGCGGCGGTCCGCAAATCGACCAGGCGCTGAAGAAGATCGGCAAACAGGGCACGTTCATCCAGGGCATGCGCGTCACCGACGAAGAGACGATGGAAGTCGTCGAATGGGTGCTCGGCGGCGAAGTGCAGCAGGACATCGTGATGCTGATCAATCACTTCGGCGGCCACGCGGTCGGCCTGACCGGCAAGGACGGCGGCCTGATCCACGCGCGCAAGATGCTGATGCCGGATCGCGACAATCCGGGCCAGTACGTGGACATCGGCCAGGTGGGCGAAGTCGAGGCAATCAACCCGGCCGTCGTGAAGGCACTGCAGGACGACGCGTTCATCCCGGTGATCTCGCCGATCGGCACGGGCGAAGACGGCCTGTCGTACAACATCAACGCGGACCTCGTCGCGGGCAAGCTGGCGGTCGTGCTGAACGCCGAAAAGCTCGTGATGATGACCAACATCCCCGGCGTGATGGACAAGGAAGGCAATCTGCTGACCGACCTGTCGGCGCGCGAAATCGACGGTCTGTTCGCCGATGGCACGATCTCCGGCGGCATGCTGCCGAAAATCTCGTCGGCGCTCGACGCGGCCAAGAGCGGCGTGCGTTCGGTGCACATCATCGACGGCCGGATCGAGCACTCGGTGCTGCTCGAGATTCTGACCGAACAGCCGTTCGGTACGATGATCCGCTCGCATTGAGCGCTGCAAACGAACCGGCACGGGCGGCGCGCCGCGGCGGTGCGGTGCGTGTGCCGAACGGCGCGGCTCGCGGCACGAATGGTGCGGCTCACGGCGCGAATGGTGTAGCTCGCGGCGGTCGCGGCGGCAACCCGCGCCGCAACGCCATCGGCGGTACGGGCAACAACGTCGGCCGTACGCGCGCCAGCGCACGCGGCCTACTCGGGCCGGCCGGCATGACCGCGGCCCGCGCAACCCGTCAGCCGCGCGCCGCCTGCTCACCTCGTTGCGCCCTTTCCGGCCTCCGCGCGGCGCGCCGCGACCCGACGCCGCACGAAGCGCCTGCCGGCGTCTGAAGACCTCCACACCATGCGCCCCCCTACTTCGCGCCGCCGCCGTCCCGACATCGCGGGAGGCAAGCCGGTCTGGCTGTTCGATCTCGACAACACGCTGCACCACGCGTCGCACGCCATCTTCCCGGCGATCAACCGCGCGATGACGCAGTACATCATCGACGCACTGCAGGTCGATCTCGACGAAGCCAACCGCCTGCGCACCGGCTACACGCTGCGCTACGGCGCCGCGCTGCTCGGCCTCACGCGCCACCATCCTGTCGATGCGCACGATTTTCTGAAGGTCGTGCATACGTTCCCCGATCTCGGCTCGATGATTCGCCACGAACGCGGTGTCGCGCGCCTGGTCGCGGCGCTGCCGGGCCGCAAGATCGTGCTGACCAATGCGCCCGAAACGTATGCGCGCGCGGTGCTGGCAGAGTTGCGCATCGAGCGGCTGTTCGAGCGCGTAATCGCGATCGAACACATGCGCGACCGCCGGCAGTGGCGCGCCAAGCCCGATCACGCGATGTTGCGCCGCGCGATGCGCGACGCGCGGGTGTCATTGAAAGACGCGATCCTCGTCGAAGACACACGCTCGCATCTGAAAAACTACCGGCGGCTCGGCATCCGCACGGTGTGGATCACCGGCCACCTGCCGCGCAAGCCGCACGCGGACGGCGTGCCGACGCGCCTGCCGGGCACCGGGCGGCCACACTATGTCGATCGCAGCATTCGTTCGCTAAAATCGCTACGACTGGGCTCGCGCTCGGTTCGATGGAAAGGACGCAGGCAGGGACAGTAGCCAACGACAGCAGCCGGGGGATAGCCATGCAGCAGATCGACAAGCCTGACGCAGCCTTAGCCGAAACCTCCCCCGCGGCGCCCGCCGCCTCGTCCGGCGCACCACGCGCGCCGCGCCCGAAGCCGGGCGAGCGCCGCGTGCATATCCTGCAGACGCTCGCCGGCATGCTCGAGGCGCCGAAAAGCGAAAAAATCACCACCGCGGCCCTCGCCGCCCGGCTCGGCGTTTCGGAAGCCGCGCTGTACCGCCATTTCGCCAGCAAGGCGCAGATGTTCGAAGGGCTGATCGAGTTCATCGAGCAGACGCTATTCGGGCTCATCAACCAGATCACCAGCCACGAAAGCAATGGCGTGCTGCAGGCACGCGCGATCGCGCTGATGTTGCTCAACTTTCCCGCGAAGAATCCCGGCATGACGCGTGTGCTGATCTGCGAGGCGCTGGTCGGCGAGCATGAACGGCTGACCGAGCGCGTGAATCAGATGCTCGAACGCGTCGAGGCGTCGCTGAAGCAGTGTCTGCGGCTAGCGCAGAGTGAAGCAACGGCGAGGGCCAATGCGCATGGCGATAGCATCGCCGCGGGCAACGGCGAAGCCCATGCGAGCGCGGAAGCCGATTTACACGCCGCGCCGCTTCCCGCCGACTACGATCCGGCGATCCGCGCGAGCCTGCTGCTGAGCTACGTAATCGGCCGCTGGCATCGCTATGTACGCAGCGGCTTCGCGCGCCTGCCCGCCGAGCACGCGGACGCTCAATTGCTGCTGATCCTGCGGTAGCGCAGCCGGTGCGCGCAACCGCCCGCGCCGCTGTCGCGCGGAATTTTCCGCTATACTTTGCGCCTGATGCGTCGGCCGCATTTCGGCCTCACTCCGGACCGCGCTTCGAGAATCCCCGAATACGCAGCACCCTTTTGCACCATCTGACGCGCCGATTTGCTGACTCGATTGCGGGCGCGCGAACCGCTGGCCACCGGCCCGCGGTTCACTATAAATGCGGCTAAAGAGGTCGTCAGCCGCGCACACAGTCTTTCCTCCGTGCCTCGCCGACGCCGTTTAGCCGCCCTGTTGATTAAATGGCGGAATGAATGGAATCCATCGGCATCGTCGCTCCCCAAAAAATGCATTTCCCCGAGCCGCTGCCATTGCGCAATGGCAGCTCGCTTGCCGGCTATGACCTGATGGTCGAGACCTACGGCACGCTCAATGCCGCGCGCAGCAACGCGGTGCTCGTGTGCCACGCGCTCAACGCGTCGCATCACGTCGCGGGCGTGTACGCCGACAATCCGAAGGACGTCGGCTGGTGGGACAACATGGTCGGCCCCGGCAAGCCGCTCGATACCGACAGATTCTTCGTGATCGGCGTGAACAATCTCGGCTCGTGCTTCGGCTCGACCGGGCCGATGAGCGTCGACCCGGCCACCGGCCAGCAGTATGGCGCGGCGTTTCCGGTCGTCACCGTCGAAGACTGGGTCAACGCGCAGGCGCGCGTCGCCGACGCGTTCGGCATCGAGCGCTTCGCCGCGGTAATGGGCGGCAGCCTCGGCGGGATGCAGGCGCTGGCGTGGAGCATGATGTATCCGGAGCGCGTCGGCCATTGCATCGTGATCGCGTCGACGCCGAAGCTGTCCGCGCAGAACATCGCGTTCAACGAAGTCGCCCGCTCGGCGATCCTGTCGGACCCCGACTTCCACGGCGGCAACTACTACGCTCACGGCGTAAAACCGAAGCGCGGCCTGCGCGTCGCGCGGATGATCGGCCACATCACCTATCTGTCGGACGACGACATGGCCGAGAAATTCGGCCGTTCGCTGCGCCGCGCGGAAGGCGCAGTCGACGACTACAACTTCAACTTCGACGTCGAATTCGAAGTGGAGTCGTATCTGCGCTACCAGGGCGATAAGTTCGCCGACTACTTCGACGCGAACACCTATCTGCTGATCACGCGCGCGCTCGACTACTTCGATCCGGCCAAGTCCTTCGACGGCGACCTGACCGCCGCGCTCGCGCACACCACCGCCAAATATCTGATCGCGAGCTTCTCGACCGACTGGCGCTTCGCGCCCGCGCGCTCGCGCGAACTGGTGAAGGCGCTGCTCGATCACAAGCGCACGGTCACCTATGCGGAGATCGATGCGCCGCACGGCCACGACGCCTTCCTGCTCGACGACGCGCGCTACCACAACCTGCTGCGCGCTTACTACGAACGCATTGCCAAAGAGGTCAACGCATGAACCAGCGAGCACTGGATTACCTCGCGTCGCGCCCGGATTTCCGCGCGATTGCCCGCTGGGTCGAACCACGCGCGACCGTGCTCGATCTCGGCTGCGGCGACGGCTCGCTGCTGTCGCTGCTGAAAGAGGAACTGGAAGTACAGGGCTACGGCATCGAGATCAACGATGCCGGCGTGCTCGCCGCGACGCAAAACGGCGTGAACGTGATCCAGCAGAATCTGGAAGACGGCTTGCGTCTGTTCGAGGACGGCAGCTTCGATTTCGCGGTCCTGTCGCAAACGCTGCAGACGATTCATCAAACCGCGGCGATCCTGCGCGAGACGGTGCGCGTCGGCCGCGAATGCATCGTGTCGTTTCCGAATTTCGGCTACTGGGCGCATCGGCTGTCGGTGTTGCAAGGACGCATGCCGGTGTCGAAGTCGCTGCCTTATCAATGGCACAACACACCGAATGTGCGCGTGCTGACGATCAGGGACTTCGAAGCGCTCGCGCCTGAAGTCGGTATCGAAATTCTCGACCGCATCGTGCTGCACGATGGGCAGGTGGTACGTTGGGGCGTGAACTGGCGTGGTAGTCTTGCGGTCTATCGCGTCAAGAAAAGCCAACGTTAGTTATCCACATGTCGAACCCGCCGCACGAGGCGCCCGCACTTACCGCTCACGAAGAACATCCCGGCTGGCGCGCGTTTTTGAATACGCGCATGCTGATCTGCGTCTTTCTCGGCTTCACGTCGGGATTGCCGCTGTTTACGCTCGTCTATCTGGTGCAGGCGTGGCTGCGCTCGGAAGGCGTCAATCTGAAGGAAATCGGCCTGTTTGCGCTGATCCAGTTTCCGTACACGTGGAAATTCGTGTGGGCGCCGCTGATGGACCGCTACGTGCCGCGTCTGCCGGGCTGGCGGCCGGGCAGGCGGCGCGGCTGGATGCTGGTCACGCAGTTGCTCGTAGCCGGCGCGATGGGAACGCTCGGTTTCGTGTCGCCGCGTGACTCGATCTGGACGGTCGCGGCGCTCACCGCGCTGGTCGCGTTTTTCGGCGCCAGCCAGGACATCGTGATCGACGCATACCGGCGCGAGTTGCTGAGCGACACGCAACAGGGCCTCGGCAACGCGGTGCATGTGAACGCCTACAAGATCGCGGCGCTCGTGCCCGGCTCGCTCGCGCTGATTTTGTCCGATCATCTGCCGTGGACCACGGTATTCATCGTGACCGCCGCGTTCATGCTACCGGGTATGGTCATGACGCTGGTGGTGCGCGAACCCGAAGTGCGCGGCCAGCCGCCGAAGGATCTGCGCGAGGCGATCGTCGAGCCGTTCCGGGAGTTCATTGTGCGCGACGGCTGGCGCGGCGCGCTGTTCGTGCTCGGCTTCATCTTCCTGTATAAGCTCGGCGACACGATGGCGACCACGCTGTCCACGTCGTTTTTCCTCGACATCGGTTTTTCGCGCACGCAGATCGGCGTGATCGCCAAGACGACCGCGTTCGGCGCGAGTCTCGCGGGCGGCATCATCGGCGGAATCTGGCTGATGAAAATCGGCATCGGCCGCGGCCTGTGGATCTTCGGCTTGCTGCAGATGGTGTCGACGCTCGGCTTTGCGTGGCTCGCGCATCTCGGGCCGGACTCGCCCGGCCTCACCGAGATCTACAACATCGCGATCGCACTGAGCCAGGGCACGACGAAGCTGCTGTCGTTTGTCGGCATTAACTGGAGCGTGCAGCTCGATCCGCGCTCGGTCGCGCTTGCGCTCGTGTACGGCTTCGAGACCTTCGCGACCGGACTGACGCTCGCCGCGTTCACCGCGTATATCGCCAGCACCACCGATCCGCGTTACACCGCAACGCAGTTCGCGCTGTTCACGAGCCTCGCGTCGGTGCCGCGCACGCTGGCATCGGCGGCGAGCGGCTATGTGGTCGCGCGGATCGGCTGGTTCGACTACTTCCTCGTGTGTACCGCGCTCGCGGTGCCCGGCATGCTGCTGCTGTTGCGGATCGCGCCGTGGAGGGCTCAGTCGTGAAGAGCCGGTTTTCGACGCGCGCGCGGCAACCCGCTGCGAGCCGCGCTTTATCGATCGGACCGAGTCGCGCGGCGGTGGGCGCGGCATGGGCGTTCGGCTTTGCAGGCATCGTGCTGGCGACGCCGGCGAACGCGTATGCGGCGGCCCGCGCCAGTGCGGCCAACAGCGCACTGATGCTCGCTCAGGCTGCGACCGGTAGCGCAACCGCGGCGGCCGCCAGCACGACGGCGACGTCCGCGGCCAAAGCCACCACAAGCGCCGCCGGCGCTGAAAACGCGACGTCGGCAACGCCCGGCGCGAACAGCAACAGCGGCACCCGCAGTGCAAACCCCGGCGCAAACCCCGGCACGAGCGCCGGCACGGGGGCCAGCGCCGGCACGAGCGGCGGCACCCCCACCGGCCCGAACACCGCCGCAGTCGCGCCCAGCACCGGCGGCAGCGCGACGTCCGCCGCCACGGCCGACTCCGCGCCGCAGCCCGCGCAACCATCCGGCACCGCCAGGGCACCCGCCGCCACCTCCGCGCCGAACGCCGCCCCGCCGCCGTACTACGTGAGTCCGCAATTGCGCTACGGCGGCTACATGGTGTTCCGCAATCTGATCCCGTCGCCGATGCTCGAAGCGCAGGCCGCCGAGGAATTCGGTCAGATCGTCTACGGCGCGCAACACGCGAATCGCCTGTACGGCGACACCGATCCGCACGTCACGCGCGTACGCTCGATCATCGACAAGACGATTCCGTACTCGCTGAAATGGAACGAGCGTGCGAAGGGCTGGAAGTGGGAAGTCGCGGTGATACGTTCGAACGACATCCGCATGTACTGTCTGCCGGGCGGCAAGATCGTCATTTATGGCGGAATACTCGATCGTGCGCGGCTGAACGACAACGAACTCGGCATGCTGATCGGCCACGAAATCGCGCACGCGTTGCGCGAGCATGCGCGGATGCGGCTCGGTCGGCTGCAGGCCAGCCAGCTCGATTCGTCCGGCACGATCCCGCAAATATTCGGGCTGGCCGATCTCGGCATGGCGCCGCTCGGCATCGGCTCGCGCCTGCTGGAAATGAAGTATGAAAGCACCGACGAGACCGAAGCCGACGTGATCGGCAGCGATATCGCGTCGCGGGCCGGTTTCGATCCGCGCGCGGCGGTCACGCTGTGGGACAAGCTCGCCCAGGCGACACGCGGCAACCGCGAGCAGGGCTTCATCTACGTGCACCCGTACACGCCCGAGCGTCGCGACGACATCATCAAGCGGCTGCCGGATATGCTGCCGCTCTATGCGAAGGCAATCGGCAGGAGCGTCGATGCGCTGCCCGACTACCCGGGTGTCGGCCAGCCGCCGCGCAAGTCGGCGCGCGACTGACACCGGCCGCGGCGCCCCCAGGCGCCGCGGCGTGCTTACTTTCTGACCTTGTGATCGTAATCGACGGTCAGCGGCGCATGGTCGCTGAACTTGATGTCGCGGAACACGTCGGTGCGCTTCGCCTTGCCGGCGATGCCCGGCGTCGCGATCTGGTAATCGATCCGCCACCCGACGTTCTTCGCATACGCCTGGCCGCGATTGCTCCACCATGTGTACTGCTCCGGGCGCTGATCGAGCGTGCGGAACACGTCGACATAACCGACTTCGTCGAACAGTTTGTCGAGCCACGCGCGCTCTTCCGGCAGGCAACCCGAGTTCTTCTGGTTGCTCTTCCAGTTCTTGATGTCGATTTCCTTGTGCACGATGTTCACGTCGCCGCACACGATCACTTCGCGCTCGCGGGAGAGTTCGGCCAGATGCGGCATGAACTCGTCCATGAAGCGGAACTTGGCCTGCTGGCGCTCCTCGCCGCTCGAACCGGACGGCACGTACACCGATACCACTGACAGCTTGCCGAAGCGCAGTTCGACATACCGCCCTTCCGGATCGAACTCCTCGCTGCCGAAGCCGATCACCACTTCATCCGGCTCGTGGCGCGTATAGACGCCCGCACCGCTATAGCCCTTCTTCACCGCATGCTGGAAATAGCCGGTGAAATCGTGCGGTGCGAGAAATTCCGGCGTCATGTCGTCCTGCGAGCATTTGATTTCCTGCACGCACAGCACGTCGGCCTTCTGTTCGCCGAACCAGTCGAAAAAGCCCTTCTTCGCCGCCGAGCGAATGCCGTTCAGATTGGCGGTAATCACACGCAACATGTCGTTCCTCTTATGTTCGATTCGTTTCCCAAGCCAAAGGACAGGCCCGTTCTCACTCGACCTTGACACCCTTCAGCGATTCCCTGGCGGGCGGATACTCGAGATTCAGCGCATCGAGCGTGCGCACCAGCAATTCGGCGATCATCACGTTGCGATGCGTCTTCGAGTCGGCCGGAATCACGTACCACGGCGCGTATTCGGCCGACGTCGCCGCGAGCGCGTCCCGATACGCCGATTGATAGGCATCCCACTGCTTGCGCGCATCGAGATCGGACACGTCGAATTTCCAGTGCTTTTGCGGATCGTCGATACGCGCCTGCAGACGCGCGCGCTGCTCGTCTTTCGAAATGTGCAGCATGCACTTGAGAATCGTCGTGCCGCTGTACGCGAGCATTTCCTCGAACTGGCGGATATGGCGACAGCGCCGCTCGAATGCGTCGGCATCGAGTTCGCCGAGCACCGCCGGCACGAGCAGGTCTTCGTAGTGGCTGCGGTTGAAGATCGTCAGTTCGCCGGCAGCGGGCACCTGCGAATGCACACGCCACAGAAAGTCGTGCGCGAGTTCGACCGGGGTCGGCGCCTTGAACGGCACGACGCGTAAGCCGAGCGGATCGACCTCGCGAAACACCGCGCGGATCGTGCCGTCCTTGCCGCTCGTGTCCATCCCTTGCAGCACCAGCAGCACACGGCGCTTGCGTTGCGCGTGCAGACGTTCCTGCAGGCTGTCGAGCTGCACGCCGAGCTTCGACAGGCGCGCGCGATCCGCGTCTTTCGAGCCGCTCGAGAACGGCTTCACGCCGGGGGCGAAATCGTCGAGCGAGAAGTGAGTTTTCTTGCCGTCTTCGAAATACGGCACGCGGAAATCGTCGAGTTCGGGTTGCTTCGACATACACACCCTCCGTGGTCTGCGTCTATCTATGTTCGAACGGCTCGAGCGCGCCGCAAAATAAAACGGGCCGTTGCCCTGCTTTCGATCCGGCAACAGCCCGCGATGGCCGCACGCACGCGCCCGGCCTCAACGCTCGATGCTTCTCAGGACAGCTTCTTCTTCAGCAACTCGTTGACCTGCGCCGGATTGGCCTTGCCCCTGGTCGCTTTCATCGCCTGGCCGATCAGCGCGTTGAACGCCTTTTCCTTGCCGGCGCGGAATTCGTCGACCGACTTCTGGTTGGCGGCAAGCACTTCGTCGAGGATCGCTTCGAGCGCGCCGGTATCCGAAATCTGCTTCAGCCCCTTCGCGTCGATGATGCGATCGGCGGCGGCTTCGTCGGTGGCCTTCTCTTCCCAGATCGCGAGGAAAATTTCCTTCGCGATCTTGTTCGAGATCGTGCCGTCGGCAATGCGCTGCAGCAGCAGCGCGAGTTGCGCGGCGGACACCGGGCACGCCGAAATTTCGAGGTCTTCGCGATTCAGTTGCGACGACACTTCGCCCATCAGCCAGTTGGCCGCAACCTTCGCGTTCGCCGGGCCGACCTTCGCGACCACCGCTTCGTAGTACGCGGCCATCGCCTTGCTCGAAGTCAGCACGTTCGCGTCGTACGGCGTGAGCCCGTATTGCGACACGAAGCGCCGCTGGATCGCTTCCGGCAGTTCCGGCATTTCCCTCTTCACGCGCTCGACCCACGCCGCGTCGATCACGAGCGGCATCAGGTCGGGGTCGGGGAAGTAGCGATAGTCGTGCGCGTCTTCCTTGCTGCGCATCGAGCGCGTTTCGCGCTTGTCCGGATCGTACAGACGGGTTTCCTGCACCACGGTGCCGCCATCTTCGATCAACTCGATCTGACGGCGCACTTCGTACTGGATCGCCTCTTCGAGAAAGCGGAACGAGTTCAGGTTCTTGATCTCCGCGCGCGTGCCGAATTCCGTCGCGCCGAGTTCACGCACCGACACGTTCGCGTCGCAGCGGAACGAACCTTCCTGCATGTTGCCGTCGCAGATGCCGAGCCACACGACGAGCGTATGCAGCGTCTTCGCATAGGCCACCGCTTCGGCCGCGCTGCGCATTTCCGGCTCGGTGACGATTTCGAGCAGCGGCGTGCCGGCGCGATTCAGGTCGATGCCGGTCATGCCCGCGAAATCTTCGTGCAGCGACTTGCCCGCGTCTTCTTCGAGGTGGGCGCGCGTCAGATTGATGGTCTTCTCGTACGCGGCCTTGCCGGCCTTTTCATTGGCCGGCACCTGAATGGTCACCTGGCCGCCCTGCACGACCGGGATCTCGTACTGGCTGATCTGATAGCCCTTCGGCAGATCGGGGTAGAAATAATTCTTGCGCGCGAAGATGCTGCGCGGCGCGACCGTCGCGCCGATCGCGAGGCCGAATTGAATCGCGCGCTCGACAGCGCCCCGGTTCATCACCGGCAGCGTGCCCGGCAAGGCCAGGTCGACCGGGCTTGCCTGGGTGTTCGGCTGCGCGCCGAACTGCGTCGCGGTGCCCGAGAAAATCTTCGATTGAGTCGACAGTTGCGTGTGGGTCTCCAGACCGATCACGACTTCCCATTGTTTGGCCATGGTGCTCACACTCCCGCCGGTGCCTGACGGTGCCAGCCGGTCGCGCGCTGGAACGCGTCGGCCACCTGCAGCATCCGGGCTTCATTGAAATAGTTGCCGATGATCTGCAACCCGACCGGACGCTGCGCGTTCGCGCCCGCGCCGAAGCCGCACGGCACGCTCATGCCCGGCAGGCCGGCGAGGCTCACCGACAGCGTGTAGATGTCGGCCAGATACATCTGCACCGGATCGTCGCCCTTCGCGCCGAGGTCCCACGCCACCGACGGCGCGACCGGCCCCATGATCACGTCGCACTGCGTGAACGCCTGCTGGAAATCCTGCGCGATGATGCGGCGGATCTTCTGCGCCTGCAGGTAGTACGCGTCGTAGTAGCCGTGCGACAGCACGTACGCGCCGACCAGAATGCGGCGCTTCACTTCCGGGCCGAAGCCTTCGGCGCGCGACTTCTTGTACATGTCGAGCAGATCGCGGTATTCGGCCGCGCGATGGCCGAAGCGCACGCCGTCGAAACGCGACAGGTTCGACGACGCTTCCGCCGGCGCGATCACGTAATAGACCGGAATCGACAGTTCGGTTTTCGGCAGCGAAACTTCGACCAGCCTCGCGCCGAGCGCTTCGTATTGCTTCAGCGCGGCGTCGATCGACGCGCGTACGTCGTCGGCGAGACCGGCGCCGAAGTATTCCTTCGGCAGCCCGATGCGCAGACCGGCGAGCGGCCTGGCGGCATGGTCGCCGCCTTGTTGCCACGACTTGCCGAGATAGCGCGTGTAGTCTTCGTCGTCGCGCGCGAGGCTGGTCGAATCGCGCTCGTCGAAGCCGGCCATCGCGTTGAGCAGCGTTGCGCAATCGGCGGCGCTTTGCGCCATCGGGCCGCCCTGGTCGAGCGACGACGCGAACGCGATCATGCCGTAGCGCGACACGCGGCCGTACGTCGGCTTGATGCCGGTGATGCCCGAGAACGACGCCGGCTGACGGATCGAGCCGCCGGTGTCGGTGCCGGTCGCGGCGGGCGCGAGACGCGCGGCCACCGCGGCGGCCGAACCACCCGACGAACCGCCCGGCACGGCCTTGCGGTCCCACGGATTCTGCACCGCGCCGAAGTACGAATTCTCGTTGGACGAGCCCATCGCGAACTCGTCCATGTTGGTCTTGCCCACGCACACCATGCCGGCGTTCCGCAGACGCGCGACCACGGTCGCGTCGAACGGGCTTTCGTAGTTCGCGAGCATCTTCGAGCCGGCCGTGGAGCGCCAGCCCTTCGTGACGAACACGTCCTTGTGCGCGATCGGCAGGCCGGCGAGCGGACCCGCGTGGCCGCTGTGCAGCAGCGCGTCGGCGGCTTTCGCCTGCGCGAGCGTCAGTTCGGGATCGACCTGGATGAACGCGTTCAGGCCATTGGCCGCGTCGATCCGCTTCAGGTACGACTGCGCCAGTTCGACGGCGGAGCATTCCTTGGCCGCGAGCGCGGCGCGCAGTTCGGTCAGACTTTTTTCATGCATTGCGTTTTATCCTGGAAAGCGCGGCAGCGCGGTCACGCTGCCGTAAAGGCGTCCGGTTGCCCGCCGGGAGGCCGCGCCCGCAAGGCTCGCGGCGCAAGCCGCGCGCCGGGGCCGGGTGCGCCGGAAGCGCCGGACGCCCGGCGGGTCTTATTCGATCACCTTCGGCACGAGGTACAAGCCATCCTGGACGGCCGGCGCCGGGCGCTGGAACGCGTCGCGCTCGACCGTTTCGGTAACGGCGTCGTCACGCAGACGCAGCGCGACGTCTTCGATCTGCTCGATCGGATGGGCGAGCGGCGCGATGCCGGTGGTATCGACCGCCTGCATCTGCTCGACGAGGCCGAAGAAATCATTGAGCTGGTTAAGGGTGTGTTCGGCGTCGGCATCGGCGAGTTCGAGCCGCGCCAGATGCGCGATGCGTTTGACATCGGTCAGGGTCAGAGCCATGCAATCACCGGAAAGAGGTGGAGTGTCGTCATTTTCAAAAAAACCGCGTTGTAACAGCGGCTTACGACACAATAGGACGGGGCCGAAAGAAGGAGCGGCGGCGACAAAAAGTGCCTTCCGTTTCCTTCAAAACATCCAAAATTATAAGGTATCATTACGCGTTCGACCCAAACCCGGACCGACTTACCAGGGCCTTACGGACAATTCCCAAGAACGTCCGGCGCTTTCCGCCCTGGCTTTGCAACGGCCTCCGGTAGACTCCCCCGCAGCTTCAAGTTCCTGTGGCGCCGCTTCGCCCGGTTGAAGCTGTTATTTATTCCGCTGCCGCCCTACGCATACGGTGCGAGGCCCGGCCCCCAGCGAGACAGGATTTTGAATGTTCGGCTTTTTGCGCAGCTACTTCTCCAACGATCTGGCGATTGACCTCGGCACCGCCAACACGCTTATCTACATGCGCGGCAAGGGCATCGTTCTCGACGAACCGTCGGTCGTGTCGATCCGCCAGGAAGGCGGCCCCAACGGCAAGAAAACCATTCAGGCGGTCGGCAAGGAAGCCAAGCAGATGCTGGGCAAGGTGCCGGGCAACATCGAGGCGATCCGCCCGATGAAAGACGGCGTGATCGCCGACTTCACCGTCACCGAACAGATGATCAAGCAGTTCATCAAGACGGCTCACGAATCGCGCATGTTCTCGCCGTCGCCGCGCATCATCATCTGCGTGCCGTGCGGCTCGACCCAGGTCGAGCGCCGCGCGATCAAGGAAGCCGCGCACGGCGCGGGCGCTTCGCAGGTCTATCTGATCGAGGAACCGATGGCCGCCGCGATCGGCGCGGGCCTGCCGGTCTCGGAAGCCACCGGCTCGATGGTCGTCGACATCGGCGGCGGCACCACCGAAGTCGGCGTGATCTCGCTCGGCGGCATCGTCTATAAGGGCTCGGTGCGCGTCGGCGGCGACAAGTTCGACGAAGCGATCGTCAACTACATCCGCCGCAATTACGGGATGCTGATCGGCGAACAGACCGCCGAAGCCATCAAGAAGGAAATCGGCTCCGCGTTCCCCGGCTCCGAAGTCAAGGAAATGGAAGTGAAGGGCCGCAATCTGTCGGAGGGCATTCCGCGCAGCTTCACGATCTCCAGCAACGAAATCCTCGAAGCACTGACCGATCCGCTGAACCAGATCGTGTCGTCGGTGAAGATCGCACTCGAGCAAACGCCGCCGGAACTCGGCGCCGATATCGCCGAGCGCGGCATGATGCTCACCGGCGGTGGCGCGCTGCTGCGCGATCTGGACCGTCTGCTCGCCGAAGAAACCGGCTTGCCGGTGCTCGTCGCCGAAGACCCGCTGACCTGCGTCGTACGCGGCTCGGGCATGGCGCTCGAGCGCATGGACAAGCTCGGCAGCATCTTCTCGTACGAGTAAGCGAGCGCCTCTCCCATGTTTGTAGCGCGGATCTGGCACACGGCCCCTTGCGGGCCGCTTTGCCGTTGGCTGGGCAAACCAGCCGCCGCGCGCTGAGCGTGCGCCGATCGCGCGCCGCCGTCTCACCCAACCGCTCACGCCCCCGGCGCCGACCATGGAATACAGTCCGCCGCCCCTGTTCAAGCAAGGCCCCTCCGCTCTCGCACGACTGGTGTTTTTCGTCGTGCTGGCGATCGCCCTGCTGATCTCCGATGCCCGCTTCCAGACGCTTGAGATCGTCCGCGGCGTGCTCGGCGCGGGTCTCTATCCGTTGCAGCGCGCAGCCCTCGTGCCGCGCGATATTTTTATGGGCGCCGCCGATCTCGCCGTGACCAGCGCGACGCTGCGCGACGAAAACGAAAAGCTGCGCACGAAAGATCTGCAACTGTCTCAACAAGCCAACACGGCTGCCGCGCTCGCCGCGGAAAACGGCCATCTGCGTGCGCTGCTGCAACTGTCGCAACACCTCACCACCCAATCGTTGCCCGCCGAAATCCAGTACGACACGCGCGATCCGTTCACGCAGAAAGTCGTGATCGGCCGCGGCGCGCAACAGGGCATCCTGAACGGCTCGCCGGTCGTCAATGAAGATGGCGTGATCGGCCAGGTCACGCGCGTGTTTCCGCTGCAGGCCGAAGTCACGCTGCTTACCGACAAGGATCAGGCGGTGCCGGTCGAAATTCTGCGCACCGGTTTGCGCAGCGTGATTTACGGCACGCCGAAGGGCGATTCACTCGATCTGCGCTTCGTGCCGATCAGCGCCGACGTGCAGGCCGGCGACGAACTCGTCACCAGCGGGCTCGACGGCGTGTATCCGTCGGGGCTGCCGGTCGCGAAGGTCGTGCGCGTCGACAAACAGGCCGATACCGCTTTCGCGCGCGTGGTCTGTCAGCCCGTCGCGGCCGTGCGTGGCGCGCGTCAGCTGCTCGTGCTGCATGTCGTGAACGACATACCGCCGCGGCCGCCCGAAGAACCGGATGCGGCAACGGTCGCGAAGGAGGCGAAAGCGAAGAAGGGCGGCAAGGGCGCGGCGGATAAATCCGCGGCCAAGGCCGGCGAGAAGAACGCAGCTGACAAGAACGCAGCGGAAAAAAGCGCAGGCGACAAAGCCACAGCCGACAAACCCGCCGCAAAAACCACGGACAAAGCGCCCGCCAAATCCGCCGCGGAGAAGAAGGCAGACAGGCAGCGCGAAAAATCCGCGCCGGAGAAAAAGGCCGAGAAATCAGGCGAAAAACCGGCCGAGAAACCGGCCGAGGAACGGGCCGAGAAGCCGCCCGCGAAGCCAGCCGCCGCGAAAACCGCGCAGCCGCAAGCCGCGCCGGGGGCCCAGCCATGAACCGTCCGCAATACATCCTGCAGCCGGTCAACCCGTACTTCATCACCTTCAGCCTCGCCGCCGCGTTCCTGCTGAACCTGATGCCGTGGGGGCGTCTGGCCGGCGTGCCCGACTTCGTCGCGCTCGTGCTGCTGTTCTGGAACGTGCATCAGCCGCGCAAAGTCGGCATGGGCATCGCGTTTCTGCTCGGCCTGTTGATGGACGTGCACAATGCGAGCCTGCTCGGCGAACACGCGCTCGCGTACACGCTGCTGTCGTACGGCGCGATCACGATCCATCGCCGCGTGCTGTGGATGTCGCTCGGCGTGCAGACCTTCGCGGTGATGCCGCTGCTGGTCGTCGCGCAACTGGTGCCGTTCGTGATCCGTCTGCTGACCGGCGCGGCGTTTCCGGGCTGGAGTTACCTGATCGACGGTTTCGTCGAAGCCGCGCTGTGGCCGATCGCGAGCATGCTGCTGCTGATGCCGCAGCGCCGTCCGGCCGATCCGGACGACACGCGGCCTATTTGACCCCGCGTCGGACCCGCCGGCCGCTCTGCCGCGACCAGTCTCAATAGAGCCGCGCGCCGCCGGCCGGCCCGACGCGCAAAGCAGTTTCTGCCCTCCGGCCGCAGCCGGTTGGGCGCACACTCTTGATGGCCGCGCGCCGGCCTTTTGCTTAAATCGCATGACCGAATTCAAGGACACTCAGCAGCAGCTCACGAAATTCCGCCTGCGCGTCGCGGCGGCGGGCCTGTTCGTGTTCGTCTGCTTCGGGCTGATCGCCTTCCGCTTCCTGTTCCTGCAGGTCTGGCACTACAGCAAATACTCGCTGCAGGCCGACGAAAACCGCATCTCCGTCGCGCCGATCGTGCCGAACCGCGGCATCATCACCGACCGCAACGGCGTCGTGCTGGCGAAGAACTACTCGGCCTACACGCTCGAAATCACGCCGTCGAAGCTGAACGACTCGCTCGAAAACGTGATCGACAACCTCGCGAGCGTCGTGTCGATCGATGCGCGCGACCGCCGCCGCTTCAAGAAGCTGCAGGAAGATTCGAAAAACTTCGAAAGCCTGCCGATCCGCACGCGTCTGACCGACGACGAAGTCGCGCGCTTTACCGCGCAGCGCTTCCGCTTTCCCGGCGTCGAAGTGCGCGCGCGCCTGTTCCGCCAGTACCCGCTCGGGCCGACCGCCGCGCACGTGATCGGCTATATCGGCCGGATTTCGCAGCGCGATCAGGAACGCATCGACGACGCGAGCGACCAGAACGACAGCGATCCGGACCACTACGATCCGCGGCTGGACGCAAACAACTACAAGGGCACCGACTACATCGGCAAGATCGGCGTCGAGCAGAGCTACGAGACCGAGTTGCACGGCCAGACCGGTTTCGAGGAAGTCGAGGTGACGGCCGGCGGCAGACCGGTACGCACGCTGTCGCGCACGCAAGCCACGCCCGGCAACAATCTCCAGCTATCGCTCGATATCGGCCTGCAGCAGGTCGCCGAGCAGGCGTTCGCCGGCCGCCGCGGCGCGCTGGTCGCGATCGAGCCGTCCACCGGCGACGTGCTCGCGTTCGTGTCGGCGCCGAGCTTCGATCCGAATTCGTTCGTCGACGGCATCGACCAGCAGACCTGGGATGAGCTCAACAACTCGCCCGACCACCCGCTGCTGAACCGCCCGCTGCACGGCACCTATCCGCCGGGCTCGACCTATAAGCCGTTCATGGCGCTCGCCGCGCTGACGCTGCACAAGCGCACGACCGGCTGGGGCTTCCAGGATCCCGGCTACTACACGTTCGGCGGCCATACGTTCCGCAACGACGTGCGCTCGGGGCAGGGCTGGGTCGACATGAACCGCGCGATCGTCGTGTCGAACGACACGTATTTCTACATGCTCGCGCACGACCTCGGCGTGAACAACATCGCGAATTTCATGAAGCCGTGGGGCTTCGGACAGATCACCGGCATCGACATCGCCGGCGAGGCGAAGGGCATCCTGCCGTCGACCGACTGGAAGCGCCACGCGTACCGCCGCCCCGAACAGCAGAAGTGGTACGAAGGCGAGACGGTCAGCCTCGGCATCGGCCAGGGCTACAACTCGTTCACGATTCTTCAGCTCGCCCACGCAACGGCCACGCTCGCGAACAACGGCATCGTGATGAAGCCGCACCTCGTACGCGACATCGAGAATCCGATCACGAAGGAAACGCGCCCGGTCGTGCGCGATCCGAGCGACAGGATCGCGGTCAAGCAGGCCGACATCGACTTCATCAAGCGCGCGATGGTAGGCGTCGTGACGAACGGCACGGCGTCCAAGCTGTTCATCGGCGCGCCGTATCAGGCGGCCGGCAAGACCGGTACCGCGCAGGTGTACTCGCTGCAGGGCGCGAACTACAAGGGTCACGCACTCGCCGAGCATCTGCGCGACCACGCGCTGTTCATCGCATTCGCGCCGGCCGACCAGCCGAAGATCGCGCTCGCGCTGATCGTCGAAAACGGCGGCTGGGGCGCGGAAGCAGCCGGACCGATTGCACGCAAGGTGCTCGACTACTACCTGGTCGACAGAAACAAGCCGGGTGCCGAGGCGGCGGCCGTCGCGGCGGCGGCTTCCGCGACGCTCGACGCGTCCGCGCCGCAGGTCGGTGATGCGCCGCCTTCGCACGAAGGCGCGCAGCCGCTCAGGATCGCCGCGGGCTTCACCGCGCTGCCGATGCCGGGGGCGGCGGCTACCGCGGCGTCGGGCGCTTCAGGGGCTATTGCGGCCTCGGCGGCTTCGGCGGCGGATGACGCGTCCGCGCCGGCTGCCGCATCGACGGTGAGATCGGCCAACGCGCCGGCTGCCGCACCAGCGAGCGCGACACTGGCAGCGGCGGCGGCGAAGCCCGCTTCGTCGACCGCCAACGCGAAGAAACCGGCGTCGCGTTCATCCAACGCACCACATAAACCTCGTCCGGCGAGCGAACCGGCGCCGAGCGTCGCCGCGCCGTCGCGCGAGGACGCCGCGCAGAACACCTCGCCCCGCCAGCCGGCCGCCGGCGGCATCGACGAATAAGGAGAAAGGCATGCAATTCGACAAGCGCGCCTGGCTCGACCGCATCAAACGGATGTTCGCGGGCTTCGACCGCCCGCTCGCACTGATCGTGTTTCTGCTGCTGTGCGTCGGCATCGTCACGCTGTATAGCGCGAGCCTCGACGTGCCCGGCCGCGTCGAAGACCAGTTGCGCAACATCCTGCTGACGTTCGTGCTGATGTGGGGGCTCGCCAATGTGCCGCCGAATACGCTGATGCGTTTCGCGGTTCCGCTCTATACATTCGGCATCGCGCTGCTGATCGCGGTCGCGATGTTCGGCCTCACGCGCAAGGGCGCAAAGCGCTGGATCAATGTCGGCGTGGTGATCCAGCCGTCGGAGATCCTGAAGATCGCGACCCCGCTGATGCTCGCCTGGTACTATCAGCGCCGCGAAGGCGTGATGCGCTGGTACGACTACCTGGTCGGCTTCGTGATCCTCGCGGTGCCGGTCGGCCTGATCGCGAAACAGCCCGACCTCGGCACCGCGGTGCTCGTGTTCGCCGCCGGCCTGTTCGTCATTTACTTCGCCGGGCTGAGCTTCAAGTTGATCGTGCCGGTGCTGATCGCCGGCGTGATCGCCGTGGTATCGATCGCGGCGTTTCAGGACAAGATCTGTCAGCCCGAGGTGCAGTGGCCGTTGATGCACGACTATCAGAAGCACCGCATCTGTACGCTGCTCGATCCGACCTCCGACCCGCTCGGCAAGGGCTTCCATACGATCCAGGCGGTGATCGCGATCGGCTCCGGCGGCCCGCTCGGCAAGGGCTGGCTAAAAGGCACCCAGGCGCATCTGGAATTCATCCCCGAGAAACACACCGACTTTATCTTCGCGGTGTTTTCCGAGGAGTTCGGCCTCGCGGGAGGGCTCGTGCTGCTCACGCTCTACATGCTATTGATCGTGCGCGGACTCTATATCGCGGCCAACGGCGCGACGCTGTTCGGGCGATTATTGGCCGGATCATTGACGATGGCGTTCTTCACCTACGCGTTCGTGAATATCGGCATGGTGAGCGGGATTCTGCCGGTGGTCGGCGTGCCGCTGCCGTTCATGAGTTACGGCGGCACCGCGCTGACGACGCTCGGCATTGCGGTCGGCCTGATCATGAGTGTCGCGCGGCAGAAGCGGTTGATGCAGAGCTAGCGCCGCCCGGGCGCACACGGAAGCACACTGCAAAAACAGGAAAGGGCGCTCGTTTTCACGGAGCGCCCTTTTCCTTTATTGCGGTTTCACTTCCTTCTGATCGCGCAACTGCGCGCTCAACTGCTGATACTTCAGACGCGCGGCCGGATCGCCCTGCGCGGCGGCCGCCGCGTAATACGCGCGCGCGACGTTCAGATTCTGGTCGACGCCGTCGCCGCCGCGTTCGTAAAACGAGCCGGTCACGTATTGCGCGGTCATGTCGCCGCCCTGCGCCGCCTTCTTGTACCAGACGAATGCCTGCTTGTTGTCGCGCTCGGTGCCGCGGCCATCGAGGAACTGATTGGCGAGCGCAAGCTGCGCCTGCACGTGCCCCTGCTGCGCCGCTTTCAGGAACCAGCGATGCGCCTCGACCGGATCGCGCGCGACGAATTCGCCATCGTCATACATCTTGCCGTACACGTATTGCGCATGCGACATGTTCGCGTCGGCGGCCTTGCGCAGCCACTTCTTGCCCTCGTTGACGTTGACCGCGGTGCCCTCGCCGTTGAGCAGCATCATCGCGTAATTGAATTGCGCGAGCCGGCTGCCGCGCCCGGCGGCCTGGCGGAACTCGTTCAGCGCCGCGCCGAGATTGCCGGCGTTGTAATCGGCGACTGCGGTCTGCGTCTGCGGGTCGTTCGATTTCGCGACGCGGTCCTGCGCGTACGCAAGGTCCGCCGCGCCACTCGCGAGCAGCGCCACCGCAACGGCCACGCACCTCAGGACGCTCTCCACTCTGCCGTTCATGCCCTCACCTCCTGCAATGCCTGGCGGGTCGCCCGCAACATCCAGATCACGTCGGCGGCCAGCGCGACGAAGCGAAAGCCGGCCTCGCGATGCTGCCGCGCGCTCGCCACATCCATCGTGAAAATGCCCGCGGCGATGCCGGCCTTATCCGCGGCGCTGACGATCCGCGCCATCGCCGCGTGCACGTCGGCGTGCCTCGCGTCGCCCAGATGACCGAGGCTCGCGGCCAGATCGGCCGGGCCGACGAACACGCAGTCGACGCCCGGCGTCGCCGCGATCCTGTCGACTTCGGCGAGGCCGCGCGCCGATTCGATCTGCACGATCGTCGCGATCTGCGCATTGGCCGTCTGCACGTAGTCGCGCCGCATCCCGTAGCCGGCCGCGCGTACGACGCCGGCGACACCGCGCTCGCCGTCGAGCGCCGCGGCGCTCGGATATTGGGTGAGACGCACGGCGCGTGCCGCATCCTCGGCCGATTCGATGTTCGGGAACATCAGCGTGCGCGCGCCGGCGTCCAGCACGCGTTTGACCAGCCACGGCTCGCTCGCGGGCACGCGCACCACGGGCTCGCTCGGCAGATGCGCGGCGGCGATCGCGCGCAATTGCGACTCGACGGCGCCGCTATCGTTCGGTGCGTGCTCCATGTCGATCAGCAGCCAGTCGAAGCCGGCATGCGCGAGCGCTTCGGCCGCCGCATCGCTGCCGAGCGACAGCCACAGCCCGAACAGCGGCGCGCTTTCTTTCAGACGTTGCTTGAGGGGATTGGTGAACGTGCTCATCGGCTGGCCTCGCGCGGATTCGCGGCAGCCGGGCAGGCCAGAGAGCTGGGGGCCGGAGGCGGAGCGTCGGGCGAGGAGACCCGAGGTGAGGCCAGAAGCGAAACCCGAGGCGGGGCCAGATAGGAGATCAGGCAGCAATCGGGGCGCCGACTGCTTCGACGCTTGCTGCGATGCAATGCGGTGACCGGCATATCTCGCTCCGTACGGTTATCGGAGCGATCATACCGTGCCAATAAATAACGCGAAGCCGGGCTCCCGGGGCGGGCGGAACGGCTGTTAGTCGCGGACCACGTCGGCCCAGCAGTTCGGCGTCTCGTACAGACGCACCTTATGCAGCCGCAGATTCACGCCGTAGTGCGCGTCGTAGACGTTTGCGAGGATATCGAACGCGACCGCGGCGAGATTTTCGACAGTCGGGATACGGTCGAGCACGACCGTTTTGTGGCCCGCCATGCTTTCGAGAAAGCCGCGCACCTGCGTGTCGCCTTCGTAGACGAGGAACGCGTGATCCCACTTGTCGACCAGATGTTCGTTCGCAAGCGACTTCACGTCGGCGAAGTCCATCACCATGCCGCGATCGGGCGCGCCTTCGGTGTCGACCAGATCGCCTTGCAGCGTGATTTCGAGCACATAGCGATGGCCGTGCAGATTCCGGCACTGGCTGCGGTGGTCGGGGATGCGGTGGCCCGCGTCGAATTCGAGTTTTCGGGTAATCGTCAGCACGGCAAATCAGGGAATGTTCAGATACTTGTGGGTCTGCATCGACAGGCGCCATTGCGGATGGCGCTTGCACCAGTCGATCGCGAGCTTCGTGTTGATGTCGCGCGACGGACCGTCCATCGGCTGGACGAGGAAATACTGGAAGTCGAGCTTCGCGTAGTCGGCGAGACGCTGGTTGTCTTGCGGGATCACGACCTTCAGTTCGTTGCCCTTGGTGACGACGAGCGGTGCGTCGGCCTTCGGGCTCACGCAAATCCAGTCGATCGACTCGAGCACCGGCAGCGAGCCGTTGGTTTCGATCGCGATTTCGAAGCCGGCCGCGTGCAGCGCATCGACGAGCGGCTGATCGATCTGCAGCATCGGCTCGCCGCCGGTGCAGACTACGAACCGCTCGCCCTCGCCTTGCGGCCATTGCGACGCGATCATCGCGACCAGTTCGTCGGCGGTGCGGTACTTGCCGCCGTTCTCGCCGTCGGTGCCGACGAAATCGGTATCGCAGAAGCGGCATACGGCTTCCGCGCGGTCCTCTTCGCGGCCCGACCACAGATTGCAGCCCGCGAAGCGGCAGAACACCGCCGGACGACCGGCGTTCGCGCCTTCGCCCTGCAACGTGTAGAAGATTTCCTTGACCGCGTAAGTCATGCTGCTTTCTGCCTGTGTTCCTGAGTAAGTGGTTCGCCAGTGCCGCACTCGCACTGCCGCGAAATATCAACTAGACGGGTTCGGTGACCTGTTCGCCGGCGAGGTACGCCTCGTAACCGCGTTTGCGCAAACGGCATGCCGGGCATTCGCCACAGCCAAATCCCCACGCATGCAATTCCGAGCGTTCGCCGACGTAGCAGGTATGCGTATCGATACGCACCAGTTCGACCAGTTCATCGCCGCCGAGCTCGTGCGCGAGGCGCCATGTATCGGCCTTGTCGAGCCACATTAGCGGCGTCTCGAGCGCGAAGCGCGTGTCCATGCCGAGATTCAGCGCGACCTGCAGCGCCTTCATCGTATCGTCGCGGCAATCGGGATAGCCCGAGAAGTCCGTTTCGCACATGCCGCCGACCAGCACCTGCAAACCGCGCCGATAGGCAATGGCCGCGGCGATCGTCATGAACATCAGATTACGGCCCGGCACGAACGTGTTCGGCAAGCCGTTGGCCGAAGCCTCGATCTCGATTTCGCGCGTCATCGCGGTATCGCTGATCGCACCGAGCAGCGACAGATCGATCATGTGGTCGTCGCCGAGACGCCCGGCCCATGCCGGAAACGCACGCGTGATCGCCTGACGGAATCCTTCACGGCACTCGAGTTCGACGCGATGCCGCTGGCCATAATCGAAGCCGAGCGTTTCGACCGTGTCATAACGATCGAGCGCCCACGCGAGACAGGTGGCGGAATCCTGGCCGCCGGAAAACAGCACGAGCGCGCTACGCTTAGCGTCTTTGCGGATCACCGTGAAACTCCGTGAATGAGAGTGCGACGTCTCGCGCGATGCAGGCAACGCGGCGCGACGTGGACCGGCACTATGCCAGTCCAAAGCAGTATAGGTCGCGTGTTGCGCGTGAACGTGGCCGGGCGCTTATACCGCCGATCGTCGGGCGAAGGGTTTGGTGCGATTGGTACTGCGCGTTGCAGGTCTGCGTGACACGCTGCGCCGCTGTGAAACCGGACCCGAAGCATGCGTGCAAGTCCTTGAACCGGCGCGGATTTTATCACGCAACACCGAATGGCACCCGACCCTGCCCTCTGCGCCCTCGCGGCTCGACCCGTGTATCGCGCCGAAGCAATTCACCAAGGCAACAACCGCCCGCCAAACGGAAAAGCCCCAGGAATCTTGCGATTTCCTGGGGCTAAATCCTGGTGGCCTGGGGCGGAATCGAACCACCGACACGCGGATTTTCAATCCGCTGCTCTACCAACTGAGCTACCGGGCCAACGAAGAACGAAACTATATCAAAGGGTTTTCAGCTCAGCAAGCCCTTTCGCGAAAAAAGCGGCCGGAACGTATTGGCCCGCAACGGGTGACATTCACTCGCCTTTGTTTTTGCCGAGATCCACGCCGAGTTGCTTGAGCTTGCGATAAAGATGCGTGCGCTCCAGACCGGTCTTCTCGGCGACGCGCGTCATGCTGCCGTTCTCGCGCGCGAGGTGATATTCGAAGTACGCGCGCTCGAACGCATCGCGTGCATCGCGCAGCGGGATATCGAACGAAATCGATGCGGTTTGCGCGGCGAGCGCGCCGCCGCTCACGCCATCGGCCGACAGCATCGGCAAGGCGGCCGCCGAAGCCACCGTCGATGCGCTCACCGGCATCGCCGGCTTGGCCGCGGCACCACCCGGCACGGCCGCTGCATTGCCGCGCGCGAGGCCCTGCTCGACCGCCTTCAGCAACTTCTGCAATGCGATCGGCTTTTCGAGGAAATTGAGTGCGCCGATCCTGGTGGCTTCGACCGCGGTGTCGATCGTCGCGTGACCGGACATCATGATGACCGGCATCGTCAATTGACCTTGCGCGGCCCATTCCTTGAGCAGCGTCACGCCGTCGGTATCGGGCATCCAGATGTCGAGCAGCACGAGGTCCGGCGCCTGGCGCAAACGGAACTCGCGCGCCTCCTGCGCATTTTCAGCGGCCTCCACGACGTGACCCTCGTCGCTGAGGATCTCCGAGAGCAATTCCCGGATGCCCATTTCATCATCTACCACCAGGATGGTTGCCATTTACGCTGCCCTTGTCTGCACTGTTGCTTTTGTCGTTCCCCGCGCCGCGCCACCATGCGCCGGATGCGCGCCGGTACCGGGCGCGTCGGGCGTTGCGGTGTCGTCCGCCAGTTGAAGGAAGAGGATCGAAATCTGCGCGCCCTCGATCACGTCGCCCGCTTTCATGCGATTACGAATATCGATGCGCGCGCCATGTTCGTCGACGATCTTCTTGACCATCGCAAGACCCAGACCCGTGCCCTTCGCCTTGGTCGTCACGTAAGGCTCGAACGCGCGCGTGAGGATACGCGCGGAGAAGCCCGGTCCGTTATCCGACACGGTCAGACGTACCGCGACGCGCGCCTTTCCTTGCGCGTCGGGGTCTCCGTATTCTACTGTCCTCGTCTCGAGCAAAACACGCGGATGCTCGAGCTCGGCCACTGCATCCTGCGCGTTCTGCAGCAGGTTGTGAATCACCTGGCGCAATTGCGTCGCGTCGCCGCGAATCGGCGGCAGTGCCGCGAGCTCCACCTGGATCGCGCCCTTGCCTTCCTCGATACCGTACAGCGTGAGCACTTCGCTGACCAGATCGTTCAGTTGCAAATGCGCGAGCACCGCGGGCGGCGTGCGCGCGTAGTCGCGGAAATTGTCGACCATCTGCTTCATCGCCGCGACCTGATTGACGATCGTCGTCGCGCCGCGCTTGAGCACATCTGCATCCGACGGCGCGAGCTTGTCGGCGAGCTTCATCTGCAGACGCTCGGCGGACAGCTGGATCGGCGTAAGCGGATTCTTGATCTCGTGCGCGAGACGCCGCGCGACTTCGCCCCATGCAATCGAACGCTGCGCGGAGATCACATCGGAGATGTCGTCGAACACGATCACGTAACCGGAAGTCTGCATGTCTTGCGCATCACGTTCGTTCGCGGCGACGAGACGCGCACCGCGCACGAGCAGCGTAAGCGGCTCGGTTTCGCCGGGCACCTGCACCGAGAACTGCTGCTGCCAGTGGCCGTTGTCGTCGTGGCCGTCTTCGCTCGCCGCCTCGCGGTCGGCGAACGCCTTGCGCACCATCGCGCCGAATTCGCTCAACACGCCGATCTGGTCCAGCGATGAGCCGAGCACGGTCTGGAACGGCTGGCGGAAAATCCGCTCGGCGCCGCGATTCGCGGTGGTGAGCCGGAATTGCCGGTCGAACACGAACACGCCCGCGGTCAGATTCGCGAGGATGCTTTCCAGATACGTCTTCGAATGCTCGAGCGCGACGCGGTTCTTTTCGACCGCGGCGCGCGCCTCGGACAACTGCCGCGTCATCGCGTTGAACGACTGCGTGAGAAAGCCGAGCTCGTCGCGCGATTTGATTTCGCGCTTCGGCGTGTAGTCGCCCTCGGTAATTTCCTTCGTGCCCTGCGCGAGCAGGAATAGCGGCCGCGCGAGCTGATTGCCGAGCGCGAGCGCGAGCATCATCGCGATAAAGGTCGCGAGAAACAGCGACAGCGTCAACGTGCCGATGTACATCTTGCGCAGACCGGTGCGGCCGAGCGCCTTCTCCTGATACTCGCGATACGCGCGCTGCACCGAATCGGCATTGCGCGCGAGCGTCTGCGATACCGGTTGCGTCAACTGCAGGAAACGCTCGGCGGGCTGCAATAGCGAGGCGTTCGAATCGGGAATGCGCTGCACCACGCGCAGGCGCAGCGTGCCTTTGCCGCCCTTTGCCTGCGAGTCGCCGTCCACTTCGCCTTCGATCGCCGCATAGCCGCGGCCGCGCGCCTGCTCGATCATCAGCGGCGTGGGCAGATCGTTCGACAGCAGCATCGCGTAATTGCCGGATGCCTGCGCAATCACGTGCATGTCGGGCGTCGCACCCGACATGCTGCTGCGCGCCGGCTCGACGATCGTCGCCTCCTGCACGCCGAACTGGTCACGCAGACGCAGCAGTGTCAGCGTCGTGCCGGCCGCGTCGGACGTCGCAAGTTGCTCGGCCATCAGACGTGCCTTCGTCTGCAGATCGGACAGCGACGCGTCGAGCATCCCGCGCCCGAGATTCAGCCCCGACGCGAGCGCGGTTTCGACGTTCACGTCGAACCACGACTCGATACTGCGCGACACGAACTGATACGACACGATATAGATGATGCCGCCCGGCACCACGCCGACGAGCGCCATGAAGAACGCGAGTTTGGCGAGTAATCGCGTGCCGAATTTGCCCGTGCGTAATCGCACCGCGATGATGATGACGAGCGTCGTCACCACCAGCAGGAAGATCATCGCAACCACGACGTTGGCCGCGTACAGCCACTGGTAATAGCGGTCGAAGAACTCGGTGTTCGCGCTCGCGGCGGCCAGCAGCACGAGCAGCAGCACGGCCGTCACGGCGACCGTCGACACCAGCACGCGCACGACGATGCTGCTGACGCTGGTGGAGGACGAGCGCACTTTATTTAGCACGTTCGGCCGCCGTGAAGGTAAAGCGCTTCCAGTCGGAGGCGAGGTTCCAGTCGCGATTGTTCACCGCGTCGATCTGGAACGGCTTGGGCATCAGCCCGATGTCGAGTTGCATGCGCACCGACGCGGTATAGGTTTCGTCGACACGCACCTGATTGCGGTCGATCACGTGCCACGACGTGATGTGCTTGATCACCGCGAGCGCGTCCTTGAGCGTGGAAAAACCGAGCTGCAAGCCGCCCGAGGACACGCTCGACACGCGATATTCGCGCGTGAGCGGCTGGAACGACAGGCGCAGACTCTGCGACACGCTGACCGGCTGTTCGTCGAACCAGTACCAGCGCGGCCGGCTCAGTTCGAAATCGGTCGTGAAGTAAAGCGGAATGCCTTTGTTGACCGCGTCTTCGAGATTGCTGTTCAGCTCGAACTCGAAGTGCGCGTCGAGACTCCAGCCGCTGTTATCGGCTTGCAGCGACGCGCGCTGCACCGCGATCGAGTCGGCATGCGCCGCGCCCGGCGCTGCAAGCCAGACGGCCAGCGCGACCCAGAGCACGGCAGCGAGCCGAAGCGGGAAGAAGCGTTTGATGGTCACCGTTTCTGAAAGCGCGCGTAGAAAAATCCGTCGTGGTCTGAGTTCGCGCCGGCGCTCTCTTCGCTGGGTTCAGCGGGCTGTCCGGCTTGAGAACCGGCCGATGGGTCGGCGGGCGCGCGGGCAACTGCGGGTAGCAGTTGCCCCGGCGCGTCCAATCGTACCGCATCCTGATACTTGTTTCCAAACCACTGCGCCTGCAATTCGCCTTCTTCGGGGAAGATCGAGCACGTAACGTAGAGCAACTCGCCGCCCGGTTTTACGAGCGGCCACAGCGCGTCGAGAATGCGGCGCTGCTCGGCGGCGAGCGCGGCGATGTCGGAGGCGCGGCGCAGCCAGCGGATATCCGGATGACGCCGCACGATGCCCGACGCCGAGCACGGCACGTCGGCGAGAATGCGGTCGAACGGCTGATCGAGATCGTCGTGCCATTGCGCGGGCGTGCCTGCATCGCCGATACGCACTTCCGCCTCGAGCTTCAGACGCCGCAGGTTTTCGCCGATGCGGCGCGCGCGCGCCGCATCGCTTTCGAGCGCAACCAGCTGAATGTTCGCGAGTTCGAGCAGATGACCGGTCTTGCCGCCGGGCGCCGCGCACGCATCGAGCACGCGCATGCCGTCGCGCACGCCGAGCAGTTGCGCGGCGAGTTGCGCGCCCGCGTCCTGTACGGACACGACGCCTTCGGTGAAACCGGGGATCCGCTCGACGGGCATCGGCGTAGCGAGCGTCACCGCCTGCTCGCCCGCTTTGCCCGCGGCAATCTGATGGCGTTGCAGCACTTGCAGATAGGCCTCGACCGTCGAATGGCGCGCGTTCACGCGCAGCGTCAACGGACCCTGCGTATTGCCGGCCGCCAGCACGGCCTGCCACGCGTCGGGCCAGGCGCGCTTCACCGCGTCGATCCACCATGCCGGGTAGTTCCAGCGGGTGACTTCGTCGCTTTGCGCGGCCGCGAGCAGCGTGTCGCGCTCGCGCAGAAAATTGCGCAGCACCGCGTTGACGAGTCCTTTCGCGAACGCGAATTCGCGGCGCGCGCTGATCGCACCGACCGCCTGATCGACGACCGTAAAAGGTGTGTAGGCGGCGCTTGCTTCGTCGTCGACGAGCAGCGCGAGCGCGCACTGGAGCACATGCGCGACGTGCGGCGGCGGTGCTTTCTTCACGAGCGTCGCGATCACCCAGTCGGTGGTCGCGAGACGCCGCATCGTGCGGTACGCGATGTCCTGCACCGCGCCGCGCGCCGCCGCCGCGCCGCCCTCGGGCACGGCGACGAAAACGCTTTGCAGCGCCGCGGGCAACGCCGCGCCGACACGCACCGCGCCGACGGCCTGAGCGGCGCAGTCGAGTGCAAACCCGAGCGATTCGGGCGACAGGTGCAGCACGGACAAACGGGATTCGCGCGAACGCGCCGGCGAGGAAGCAGAACGCGAAGAAGGCTTTGAAGTCATGAAGGAGCCAGGGCAAGCCGCACGGAGCGCGCGGCGCAATCAGCACACATTGTAGCGTGGTGCCGGGTGGCCGCTGCCGTGGGTCCGTGGTCGTGGCGGCGCTAGCGCGTCACGGCGGCATGGGCGCAAAACGCGGCGCGAAAAAAAGCGGGCCTCGCAGGCCCGCTTCTCCCTATTGCGCGCTTACCTTACCGTTCCAGCGGTTCGGCACCTTAGTCGAAGCGCCCGGTGCGCGCCATTTCCATCAAACGCGCGATACGCTCTTCGGTCGCCGGATGGGTCGAGAACAGATTTGCGATGCCGCCGCCCGCGAGCGGATTCATGATCCTGTCATGTGCGAACAAAATCACCCATAAAATCCTTATTTTATGGGAGTTGCCGGCACCATCGTCCGACATAGTTGCTCACCAGGATACCATCAGGATACCGGCGCACCGGGGCAAACCCGGGATCAAGCCTCGGTCGGGTGCGTTTCGCTTCCCGGTCGAGGCGCGCGCATCGTACCATTCGAGCAGACGAAAACCGCCCGCACGCTATGCCGATCGTAAAAACCACATCCGCCTACCGCTCACTTTCGTTGAGCGACATGGACCGTATGATCATTGCCCATGTTGGCAACCCAGAGATGCTGTCGGACCAGGTTCAAATCACCCCTGCACAACTGGAACTCATCACCGGCCGTAAGCCCAAGCAGCAAGAGGAAGACCGCCGCCGCGGGGTCGGCCCGAAAGGGCATCCTTACGGGCCGAAAGGCGAGATCCGTTACTTCATCGGCGAGGTGCGGAAAGCCAACGCGCACTTCAAGCCGCGCAACAACACCGCTGAATCGGTCATCCTTGATTCGGACCTTGCGACGCTGATGCGCCTGGGCTTTTCCGACTTCTTGGACCACGCCGGGCCAAACGACCGTTGGCCGTTCGTCGTTCACGACGGTGTGCCGATCGACTTCTTCAAGTCGCTCGACCTGCCGCCGGACGACCTGTCCGACGAGGACACCGCCGCCGTTCTCACGCTGGACGAGTATTTGACCCAGCGTCGCACCGCCGCTTGGGCGCACGACGCCGCCCGAGAAGCCGTCGAGGTCCGTGCGGACGCCGACGCAACGATCACCGAACCGTTGCCGGCGTACCAGCGCAAGCGGAGCACGCCGTGAAAACGACGGAAGAGCGGCTTGAGGCACTCGCCGGCCCGGGCGTGGTGGTGCTCACGATCCCGCAAGTGGCCCATGCGCTCGGCCAAAACGGGCCGGGCGCTGTGCAGTCGATCCGCAATCAACTGGCCCGTGGCGACTACCCGATCCGCGGCCGCAAGCGGGGAAAAGAGTGGGTGTTTTCGATCCGGCTGGTGGCCGAATGGATCGACGTGATCGAGGGGAACGCCAAGCCGCCTGCGGTCCGGCAGTACAAGGACGGCGCGCTGGTGTCGATGAACGGTCGAGCCGTCCGCCAGAAGCGGATGGCGTACGTCGGCGCGGCGTACGCCCGGCTGCTCACCGCCGCGCTCGATGACTGGCTGCGCGAGTACCAAGCGCGCGAGGCCGCCACGCTGGGCGGTGCGATCGACGAGGCGATGCCCGATCTGCCGCCGTACCGGCGCGGGCCGCGCACGCCGTAAAAAACGGGGCCGATCGGCCCCGTTGTCGTTACTCGATGGCCCGCCCGATCTTCCGGCTGGCCGCCGCTCGCCCCTTGGCCTGCTCGGCGGCCCGCTGCGCACCTTCGCGGGTCAACGCTTCCTCGCGCCGTTTCGCTTGGGCCTCGGCCTGCTGCCGTTGCCGTTCGGCGGCTTCGTGCTGCTGCTGGCGCTCCACCGCTTGCCGCCGGCCTTGCTCGATGAGCGCGGCGTTGCGGTCGCTCTCGATCACGGCTTTTTCCGCCGTCGCCTTGTCCTCGGCCTGCTTCACGAACGTCTGCATCGCCGGCTCCGACGCGATCACCCGGAACGTGGTCGTCCGCTGCTGCAAGCGCTTCATGTCGTCCGGGCTGTTCGCCTTGTCGTTCATGAGGTACACCGTGTGCGACCGGTCGCCGACGGCCTTGGCCTCGTTCGGCGTACGCGCGTAATCGAGCGTCAACCGGTTGAACTTGGCGAGGTCGATGCGCACCTCCTTGCCCACGTCCGCGGGCGTCGGGCTGCGGTCGATCGTGGCGGTGAGCACGTGCTGGCCGGTCGGCGTTTCGCGCACGCTGTTCACGACGGCGGCGGCGGTCGGGTCCACGCCCAGGAACCGCTTGGCGGCCGGGCTGGTGAACGCGATGCGGTCGCCCGCGGCGAGCCGGACGGTTTCGCTGCCGCGCGAGCCGGCGAGTGCGACCGGCGTTTCCTCGCGGGCGAGCAAGCCCGCCTCCCGGCGCTGCTCGCGGATCGCGTCGTTGATCTGCGCAACCTTCCCGCGCGTGGTGGCGACCACGAGGCGGTCGGCCTCCGGTTCCTGGCTGGTCGTCCACGCCTCGGCCGCGGCGCGGATGGCGTCGCGCTCGGTCTTGCGCACGTCCACCGTGCCCGGCGTGCCGGCCTCGGCCAGTGCCGCCTCGCCTTTCTCGACCAGACTTTGCCGGGCGCGGGTCGCCTTGCTCGCGCTTGGCGTCGTGGATCGACGCGTTCAGCAGGTTGACCAACGTGTGGGTTTGCGCGTGGACGATGCGCTCGCGCTCGTCGGTCGGGCTCTTGATCCACTGCTCGGTCACGTTGTGCACCATGCGCCGCACGCTGTCGGCTTCCACGACGTTGCCTTGCTCGCGCAGGCGGTCGAGCAGTTCGACCGCGGCCTGCTTGCTGATGGTGCCTTTGCCGTCGCCGTAGAAGGCTTTCGAGGTCTTTAGGTCTTCCTCGTTTTTCTGGCGGTTGATGTTCTTGAGGTAGGCCGCGCCGATCTCGTCGCGCATCGACTTCATGGGCGCTCCGGCACCGACCGGCTGGATTTGCAGCGTGTCGCCCAGCCCTTCCACCGCCCAGCCGTAGCGTGCGGCGAACGTCATGAGCCTGTGGGTTTCGGCCGTGCTCGCCATGCCGAACTCGTCCCAGAGGATGCGTACGCGCTGGCCGTCCAGCGACGCGCCGAGGTTGTCCAAGCGAATGCTGCCGTTCTGCGCGGCCGTGGCCCGCGTCCACGTCATCGCGGACGCCGTGGCCTGCTTCGCGAGGTTTTTGTCGGGCCGTGGTGCCTTCTCGTCCCGCGCGTTGGTCGGGTCGATCAGGCGGGCGTCGCGGGCGGCTTGCTTCACCGCGGCGTCGTGATCGGCTTGCTTGGCCCGGTCTTCCGCGCGCCGCTTGGCCGCCCATTGCTTTTGCAGGCGCGGGTTCGGGGTCGGCCGTCCGATCGGGCCGGCGTACGGGCGCGTGGCCCAAGCCGGCGCCGGTTTGCCCGCCGCCGTGGCCTGCTCGATGGCGGCGGCCTTGCGCTCGGCGTCCTTCGCCCGGCGCTCGATCTTCTTCTCTTCGTACTTCTCTAGACGGTTGAGCATGGGCATGGCGGCGAACGCGGGAATGCCGGCGTCTTTCGACAGGACGCCCGCGGCCTGCCAGGACGAACTCATGCCGATGTTGACGATCCCGGCCTGCCGGTCGGCGGCGACGATCACCTTCTGCACCGTGGTCTTGCCCGCGCCGGCCCAGCCCTCGACCAGTCGCGCCGTCGCGATGCTCGCGAGCGTCGGCAGTGCCAGACGGGTGCCCAGGCCGAACGGATACGCCTGCAGCATGTCGAGCAGGTTGGTCGTGCCGGTCGCGAACCACGGCGACCAGAGGTACGGGTTCGGTTTGAGCGCGGACAGCACCGCGTTGACGGCGACGGGGACAAGGTGCAGGAACGCGCCGATGTACACGCCGGTCATCGACACCATTTCTTCCTTGTCCCACATGGTGTCGTGGTTGAGTACGACACCGCCGCCCCACACGATCAGGGTGAAAATGAAAAACGAAACGACGCCGACGAAGAGCGACCACCCGATGGCAGGCCCCGTGTAGACGACGCCACGGGTGGGGCTCAAACCGGCCGGTTCGTGCGAGAAAAGCGGCACGACGTAGGGCTTTTCGTCTTCCAGGCCCGCGTCAAAATCCTTGTTGCTCATGGTCGTTCTCCGGCGCGATCAGGCGCTCTTCAAGCCGGCGTCGATGCCGTCTTGAATGGTCTGGTGGATGGTCTTGTTGAACGTCGCGAGCGAGTCTTTGGCGGCTGCGTCGATGTCGCGGCGGGCGTTGTAGGTGACCGCTTGAAGCGCTTGGCGAACCTCACGCGCCACGTGTTCGGCCAGACCGTCGCCGGCCAGACGTGCCTCGACGGCGTGACGGATCAAGTCGGTGGGCGTGATCTTTTCACGCGCGCACGCTTCGATGATTTGCTCGTCGATCGCGGGGGAGAAACGGATCGTGTAGCGGGGCATTTTCATGGTGATGGCCTGGCTGGTTTCGGTAAATCCAGGCTATCGCGTGCCAAGACTAAAGCAAGCGTTTGGCCGATCGAGCCGACGAACGGTTGACCCTCGAAAATCGAGCCGCCAGAGCCGCCACGCGCTGGGCAAGGCGCGGCGGGATTTTTCGCCGTTTCTTGTCGGCTCGTCGTCGGCGCTCGCACCGCTCCGCATAGCCTTGCTGGGTAAGGTTTTGATGGCGCGAAGCGCCCCGGCAAGGCGCCCCGCTAGGGGTGCGTCTGGTCTGCCTTTGACTTTGCCTTTGCTTTTGCGGTACCGACGATGTAGTAGCGCTGGTTTCGGTTTGGTCGTTGCCGTGGGTTGTGCGCTGGTTTCGGTGTTTGGTTGGTCGCTGGTTTCGGGTGGGGGTTTGTCGCTGGTTTCAAACGTCGTTGATCTGGAGTGCTTGAGGTCTGTGTCGCTGGTTTCGCTTCGAGGTATGGGTGAATCTCGATGGGGTGTGTTGCTGGTTTCGTTGTGGGTCGGTTGCTGGTTTCGGTGTGAGGTCTTGCGCTGGTTTCGATGGGGAGGTGACGCCGCGCTGTACCTGGTCCACCGCACGCCTCGAAACCAGTTGCGCCGCGATCCCGTGGCTGGTTTCAACGATTGAGAAGCCGTGCAAGCCGTTGAAGCCGAAACCTGTTTCATGGTGGAGCGCGAAACCGGCTTCATGAGCGAGGCGTGGCTGGTTTCGCACGCCGATACCGAAACCAGTAAAAAAACGGGACATGCCGATGTTTCTCGAAACATCGCTAGATCGTGGAGGTGAGGAGTGCCAGGTGATCGCTCGTTCGAGCACGGCCCGCTGAAAAACTAGAACCGCGCCGACCGTGCCCGTCGATGCGAGGTTTGGACGGTGCGGGCGGGCGATCGTGCAAGTCGTGCGCGGTACCTCTTGCTTTAGTTTTGGCACGCGGTAGCCTGGATTTACCGAAACCAGCCTCACGAGAGGAGTCCACCATGAGCACAAACCGCGATAGCCAACGCTCGTTGCGAAGCCGTCGTTACTGGAGCCCGCTGCGTAGCCGGGTGAGCACGGCGATCGTCAAGAGCGTGTATGAAAACCTGGCCGCCGATTTGCTGGCGTACAAGCACGCAGTCGATCAGGACGATCAACCGGCGACGGTGCAGGAAACCCGGCGCGCGAAGATCAACGATGCGCTGGGTGCGGCGATGCTGATGTTTCACACCGCCGACCACAAGCACCGCGTGAAGGCGATCAAGCACTACATGCGCCTCGCGTCGATCAAGCCGAGCGACACGGTGTTGCCGGCCGATGAAACGGACGACGCGAACGCGGCGACTGAAGCCGCCGCGTCGATCGAGGCGCACGAGGAAACGAACGCGCCCGGTGAATCGCACGAAGCCTCGCCGTTCGACTTCGGTAGTCTGGCCGCCATGAACGCCGACCAGGCCGTGTAACCCCCCGTCTCAATCCTCGTTCTCCCCGTGCCCGCCTAACGGCGGGCTTGTGGGTACAGCGTCAATCCCGACGCACCCACTGGAGAACCTTCATCATGGCCCGCCGCAAACCGAAAGCCGCTCCCGCCACCCCTGCCGTCTACGTGTCCGCCGACGAACTGGACACCTTGCACACGCGCGCCGCGCTCTACGCGTTCGCGGCCCTGTCGCCGTCGGAACGTGCAGCGTGCGTCGATGAGTTCAGCCTGCGCCTGCTTGCTGAAAAAGACGTGGACGTGCTGGGCGTCGCGAAAGAACTGCGCGACTACCTCACCGACGAACCCGATCAAGCGATTCAGGAAACGATGCGCGCCGCGGTGTCGAGGTTCGAGCGCGTCCGCGCGCCGGTCGTGCCGGCTTACGTGCGCCGCGCTGAAGACTGGCTGAACCGGCACGCCCTTCAGCGAGCGCGCAATGCGGCGTTCGCTGACCTGTTCGACTCGCTGTGATCCCATCACCACGCCACGGAGCCCTCGCCATGCGCCCCGATCCCCTCGCTCATCTTCACGACGTACCGTTCTTTCCGTCCTGGCCGTTCGCGGTCGCGCATCAAGACCTGGTGACGGTGTGCGTCCTTTTGTTCGCCGCTGCCGTCGGGATCGCGCTGCTGCTCGTCGCGGTGGTCGTCACCCTCTGGTGGTTCCGATGCTTCTACTGCCTCGATCGGTTTTTCTTCCCCGACGTGCTGCCGGGCAATCCTAGCCCCCTTATCAACGATCCTGCAGCCTCGATCCGTGCCGAGCGGATCGGCGTGGCGATGCGTTCGATGCAGCGGAAAGCGGCCGACCTGGCGTCCGCCCGGACGCCTCCGGCGCCGGAGCCGCCACCGGCTAACACGCCGCGGTTGTGGCTCATGCCGTTCGCCGACCTCTGGTACGAGCGGTGCGTTGAGTCGGACGGCCATCGGCGACACGCGGTCGTGACTCCGCAAGCGCGGGCGTTGTTCGACGCTTGGGTGAGCGCGACGGGAACGCGGGCGTCCAGCACGCACCACGTCGATCGCGAGTTGTTGTACAAGGACTATGAGTGTTTTGCGTTCGAGGCGCTGGACGGCTTCCGGGACTACGCCTCAACGTTCCTGCTGCCCCGCGACTTCTGGCCGCTGCTGCGTGAGCGGCTGGGCGTGCGCGATACGACCTACGGTCGTGACGCTCGCTGGTGCAACCGGAACCGCACGGTCCCGCTGTACTCCGCCACCGTACCGCCGAAATACGACTCCGCGCCGTCCGCCCTGCGTGTCGTCGCCGTCGAGGCGATGGCCGAAGCGCAAACCGCGGCGCCCGCCTCGGTCGATGCCGACGAGCCGGCCGCGCCGGTGTCCCGTGCGCGCAAGCGGCTGTAACACCACGCGCCCGGCGACACGGCCGTAGGTGGCGCGTGAACAGGGGCGCTGCGCATAAGCACCTTATGCAAGCCGATCCGCGCCAGGCGGTCGCTGCGCGAGGCGCCGGGTCGAAATGCCTATGCAGTGCATAAGCACGTGCCGCGGTGCCGGTGCAAGGGGCGTGCTGGTTGTACGTCTACGCCGTAGACGGCCGGAAAGCCTTGCTGGGTTTGGCCGTCGCCGATCAAGTGGTCCGGTTTCGTAGACGAAATGTAGACGATGTAGACGGTCGCCGCCGCCACGGCCTTGGACCGGGCCGGATAACGGTGTTATCACCCGTAACGCCTTGTTGGGCTTGGGTTCGGCCTGTCCTGGTGCGGCCCGGCGTTAGCCTCGCGATAACGCCGCCGTGTCTTGCACCGTGCGGGTTTCCCGTGTTTTTTCCGCCGTTTCGATAACACTGGAAGGTGCGAAGGGTGTGTCGTCACTCGATTTGCGCAATCCTGCGCTCCTGCACCCGGTTCAGTTCGTCGATCGCACCCGGTCGTGCGTCGATTATGTCGTGACTCCCCGCTTCCCGCGCGTCGATCGTCTCGCCGTTCTGTACAGCGTCGCACCTCGTCCCGTGCTGCGCTGCTCGCCGTTGCTGCTCCCGTAATGCCTCACCGTTCGTCGATCCCGGAACGCGCCTGCCGCCAAGCCGCGCCGGACGCCTGGGAGCCCCAACTATTTTTGCGGTACGTCCCTGTACCGGCTTGCTTTAGTTCGTACTCGAGGTAGCCTGGCTCTATGCGTTGGCACCAACGCGCAACCTTCCCGGAGTTCCGTTCCCATGCCCACACGTCCGCTTTCACCCTCAACGCTGCGCTGGCACGCCTGGCTGAACCGCCACGCGGCGGACCGCGTGCGTCTCGGGTCGATGTCCATCCTTCGAAGCGTTGTGGCGACGGCCGACCGTGAGCGCTCCCATATCGGAGTTTCGCGTACGGCTTACATCGCTGCGGGCTTGCTCGCCATGGAAAGCCTCACGCCCCACGAACGCGAGCGGTTCATTCGCCGTTACCTCGAGCTGGTCGGAGCATGACATGAGCACGGCCCGGCGCGCGACGGTCATGTTTGGGCTTCAGGGCTATGCGGCCCGCAAGGACGCGGCGAAGCGCGCTCGCGCCGCCGCGCAAGCGTCGCTCCGTCGTGTGTCGATCGCCTTCCGCGTGTCGGTGTCGGCGTCCGCCGCGTCGTTCTGCGTGACGCTCGGCGCGCTGCTCACGCTGGCCGCCGGCCGGCAACCCGCTGGCAACCTGGTGGTGTTCTGCGTCGTCGAATCGCTGCTCTCCATCGGCTCAATCGCTGCAACGTTCCTGCTCAACCATCAGGCCGGCGTCGTCACCGCACGGCTGAAACACGCGGACCGCCGTCTCGCCCGCGCCCGTCGGCGCCTTCTTGAACTGCAAGCCCTTTCGCTTCGGGAGATTTGATCATGTTTTACGACCCTCGCTTTGTTGTGCCTTCGCTCTGGCCGCTCGTGATCGGGCTGGTGTTTTTCGCCGTGGGCGGCACGACCGCGTTTTACGACCTGCCCTTGCTCACGCTGTCCGTGATGCTGGTGGGCATCGTGTTCTTCGTCGCGGGTGCCTGGCCGCTCCTCGTCCGCCGCACGCCCGCGGGCGACGAGGACTCGGAGCAGTCGTTCACCGCGGCCAACCGCTGAACCTGGAGGTCATCGTGCGCAACCTGCAAAACCTGGCTCGTGAGCATGGCGTGGACCTTCGCGGCGTCGCCATTGCGGTGCTGCTCTCCACCGGCGTAGCGCTGCTGGGCGTACATGTCGTGCTGCTGGCCTGGCACGGCCTGCTGCCCAACATGTACGTGCTGGCCGGTCTCCCGCTCGTGCTGTGCCCTGCGTCGCTGCTGTCGAGCGACATCGGACTCACCGACGAGGAACGGCTGGACCGGCACCTCGGCCTGTCGTTCCGCGGCGAACGTCGAACGATCGCGCAGGCGGCCTACGCCGACCTCTGGATCGACGAGGAGCAGGCATGACGAACGCACGCAAGCAAAAGCAAATGAGCGGTACGGAACGCAAGGCGCGGCAGGTCCGCCGGATCAGCCGGGCGGAGCGTCATGCGCGGCAAGAACGGCTGCGGAACGCGCAAGCGAGCGACGAGGCTCGTTAAGCGCCGGCTTTCGTGAGCGCCGCCACGGCGTCGGACGGTTCGGCATCGCAGGCCCGGCACCAGTCGAGGTAGAAAAGCAGGTCGATGTAGCGCTCGCCGCGTTCGAGTTTTGAAACGTACGTTTGATCGACCTGAAGACGTTCGGCGAGTTGAACCTGAGTCAAGCCGGCCCCCTTGCGCACGCGGCGCAAGTGATGTCGGACGACGACGTAACGAGGGTGGTGAATCGAGGGAAGCATGGCGACATGCTCCCTGCAACGCAGCAATAGGCCATTCTGGCCTATTTTGGTAACATCCGCGGACGCACAACGGTCGTTTGGCGGAAAACGCCACGCACACTACGGGGGTTTTATGAAGAGCAGCATGATGAAAGCGTTGGCCGTCGCCGCGGCCGTTTCGATGACCTTCGGCTTGGCCGCCTGTGGTGGTGGTGGTGGTGGTGGTGGTGGTGGCGGTGGCGGCGGCGGCGGTGCGTCCGGTACGGGCACCGGCACGTCGCCGAGCACGCCGACGGCGAGCAACGGCGCGACGTTGCTGGCGCAATACGTCGTCCCGGCCAGCATCGCCGGGGCCGTGGTGACGAACTACACCGGCCCGGCGTTTTCCGTGGGCAATAGCGGGATGCAGTCCAACTGCTCGAACGCTTCGGTCACGTCCACGACGGTCGTGGACGCGCCGTCCGTGGTGGTTTTCTCGGCCAACGGAGCCAGTCTGAAGGCGCAAGAGGCCGCGGCCGACCTGTTCGAGCAGGCGGTACCGCAAATCCGTGCGGCGCTAGGCCTGCCCGCGTCGGGCGTGGCGTTCGACGGAACGAACAAGGTGCAACTGTGCGTGGACACCGCCCTCGGCCAGAGCGCGGGCGAAACCGGCGGGAGCGTCACGGGCCAGACGGCCCAAGGCCCGGCCGGCGTGGTCATGCAAGTCATGTCCCCCGACTCGCCGAACTTCGATGCGCGCTACCCGGGAGCCACGTCGTACACCGACGGCACCGTGGGCCTGCGCTATTTCGACCTGTTCCGGCACGAGGGCACGCACGCGGCGCTCTACTCGCTCGCCGAACCGTTCGGCGGGATGGACACCTGGTTTCAAGAGGGCATGGCAACGACCGTTTCGCAACTGCCAATGGGCAGCAAGGCCAGCATCCTGGCCGCCGCGCAGGCGTCCGACCTGCTCACCGCGAACGGGTCCGGCAACGACATGGGCACGTCGTACCCCGTCTACGAGGCAACGATCGGCTACCTCACGTCATCGGCCCCGGGCGGCCTCGGCTATGGGCTCACAAACATCGCGGCGTTCGTTGCGACGTACAAAGCGAAAGCGATGGCCGCGTGCGCGCAGCCGATCCCAAATGGCCTCATCCCGCCGGCCGGTGCGACGTACGCGATGCCCTTGGGCGACTACAACGTGTGTGCGCCGTCCGTGCCGGGCATGATCGACACGCGCCTCGTGACGGCGTTCGATCAGGCGTTCAACGCGACGTTCACGAGCAACGGCGCACCGCTGCTGCTCCACACGGCGGACGGGTCCGATAGCCTCGAGGCGACCTTGCCGCAACGGCTGTCGGCCTTCCTGCCCTGAACCGCATCACCTGATTTTTCAACGGCTCCGCGAGGGGCCGTTTCTGCGTTCAACACCAACGGAGAACACCATGTCGTTCAACCCGACCCACCGCCACACTCAAGGCCTCGGCCGCTGCCGCCTGGAACTCGACCCGACGAGCCGCCAGTTGCTCGTCAAAACCGGCTGGTTCAGCGCACCGCGGCTGCTGTCGTTCGATCAGATTCGGACCGTTGAAGTGTCTACCTCAAACGCGATGGTTAAGCCGCACGTCGTGATCAGCACGACGGACCTCGACCGACCGCAACACCGCGTCTACTTCCACACCGGGAGCGGCGCGCAAGAGTGGTACAACCGGCTCGGCGCAGCGATGAACATGCAAGGCATCCGGTGAAGGTTTGTCCACGGCCCTCGCCTGTGGGTATGTCGGCCGCGGCCTTGCCGCACGCAAGAGCCGACATATCCATAGGTCGCGCGCAGCGCGAGGCGGTGGACAAGCCTAGCCCGGCCACGGCATTACTCGATGGGACCGTCGGAAAGTTTGCGGGCGTTGCCAGCCCATAGTTCCATAAGGTGCTCCGGTTCCGACGCGCACCAGGCGTAGGAGCCCCAAGCGAGTTCCGAGATGCTTTTTCGGAAAGGCTGGCCGGATCGATCCAGGTACGCCGTCAAAAACGCGAGGTGCCGCTCGTCAAAGCCGGCCTCCAGAGCCATCGCGGTCAACGCGGCTTTCCGTTCCCGGTTGATCGGACCATCGGAAGCGACCACCTCGGTGAACACCACCAGCATGTCCGTACCGCCGTCGTCGCTCCCCAGGTCAACGATGATGATGTCGGGAAGCGCTTTCGACGCGTCGATCTTCAGGCCCAGCGCATTCGCCAGGCTTTCATCACGGGCGACGACCTTGTTGCCCGACTCCGACAACCAAAGCACGGTCGGCTGCTTCAAGAAGCGCGGGGCGAAAACCTCGATGACCGCCTTGGCGATCACACTCGACGGCCCGGCGGCGAGCGATCGGATTTCGCCGTTCGGGAACGTCACCGACACGGTGTCTTTGGCGGCGGCTGCGCCTTGCTTCATCAGGCGCAAGCGTGCCATCGCGGCTTTTGAAAGATGGGCCGCTTGCCATGCCTTGATGGCCTCGTCCAGCGCCTCGTCCGTCAAGTCCGGGTTGAAAAGCGCTGCAAACCCGGCGTTCAGCGCGTATTTGGGTTTGGCCGACGTGGTGGGGATTCCCGTCCGCTCCACAACGGCGCGGCACGGGATGAGGCCCGTTCGTATGGTCTCGTCCCGAACCGGCTCACGGCTGTTGGGCGCGTACCAGGCGTCGGCCGGTCGGGTTTTCTTCGTTGACATGGAGTTCGCGACCCAAGCGCGACGACTGGCCTCGTCGGTCTTCGTCGCTTGCTCGTCGCTCATGTCGGTGACCTGGCTTGGTCGTATCCATTCGTCGGCCCCTTCGACGGCACCGACGTAAAACATCACGTAGATCGTCCGGGCGGCCATTTCCCGCACCACGTAGTTTCGGTGCTCGGTGCCTTCGGGGAAAATGTGCGGCAGACGCTCTGCGATGATGCTGATGGGTGGAATGGCGCAAAGCGTCACGGTTTTACGATCCCGTAGTAACCGGCCACGGCGCGCTCGATGTCCCGTTTCGAGGCCCGCTTGCCGACAAGTTTTTCTAATGCGATCAGTTGCTCGATGCTGGGCAACGGAAGGGCGTTCAACTCGTAGGCCGACACCGCCACGCTCCCGCTGATGCAACGGAAAGCACGGTCCACCGCTTCCGTGTTCAGCAGCGCCTCGATGGTGCTCGGCTTCACCCGCGCCAAGTCGAGCGACGGTGCAACGACCATGTTCAAGTGGTTCTCAACGACCGCCCCGCCCGTCTTGTCCAGATACGACTGCGGCAAGAGCGCAGCGAGCAGCCGACGGTTCTGCTCTTTCGACGTGGTGCGCTGAACGAGTACGCAGGACTTCCTCACGATCAGGTGCGGTTGATCGTGATGGACGGCGATGAACGGAACGTGGTTTCGGCGGTCTGCGCTGAACACGAAACCGTTGGGCGTCACGGACTCCGCCCAAATCAGCGGCAACGCGCCGTCAATGGCCTCGACGCGCAACTGCGCCTTGTGGCGATTCCAGACCAGCGGCCCGGTCGAAACCGTGTACCCCAGGTCCGAGAGCCGGGTGGTCATGCCATCGATCGCGGTGAGAAACGAGGCATCGGCCGCGGTTCTCGGAAGCAGCCACGGATCGCCGGTTGCCGCGAGCGAGACGTTTCCGATGCGCTCGACCTTGGCCGCGTTCAATCCTTTCGGAACGAGAACGGAAACGAGAGGGGCGGCGTCATGCGGCTTGCGCGTGTACGCCGTCAACAACGTTTCCTGCAGCACGTCGTCGAACACGCCCTCACGGTCGGCCACAAAATCGAACGCGACCGGCTTCGTCTCGTCCGTGATGAGTTGGCGCAGCGCCTTGAAGTATTGCCCGCCCAAGAACGACGTGGGCGTCAAGTAGGCGATCACGCCATCGGGCTTTGCGAGCCGCAAAGCCAGGTCGGTGAAGAGCCCGTACAAGTTGGCGTGACCGTAGAGCGAGCGAGCGTAATGGTTTCGCATCGGCTCGTCCAACGTCACGCGCCCATACGGCGGGTTGCCGATCACCAGGTCAAAGGTTCCGAAGTCCTCCGGACGCAGAGCATCCGCGACCGTGACGACATCCGGCAACCGGCGCTTGGCGGCGATGCAGAGCGGCATCAGCGCGGCCTCGAGCAACACCCGGGTCATCCACGCGGCGAACGGGTCGATCTCGATCCCGCGCAGACGCTTTGCGATGCGTCGGAACGTCCATTCGGGCGACGCGCCCTTGTCCCGTTGCCACATGCGTAACGCGACGGGCGCGAGGAACGCGCCTCCACCACATGCTGGATCGACGACCGTACCGTGCGTGAAATCAAAGCCTGCCTGTTCAGCAAGATCGAGCAGGCGCGTCACCAGCGGCGGCGGCGTGTAGTACGCACCGAGTTCGGAGCGCAACGCCGTCGGCAGCATGACGGTGTAGATCGAACCAATGAGGTACCCAGCGTCTTCAGCGGGAAACTCGGCGATGAGACCGCCGACATCCTCGGCGGTGCGTTGCACGTCGATGGCAAGGGCGGGAGCCGTCAAAGGCATCGGTCGCACCTTCATGTCGGTCTTGTGCCGCTTGCACAACGTCGCCCAGTAACTAACGACGACGGCGGCGCAGAACGCTCGTGCGTGCGACAACCGGGTCTTGTCGGTCTTACGTGCTTCCGCGTATCCGCGCGCCATCGCCTTGCACGCGGCGTACCGCGTGAGCGGATCGACGGCAGGGTCTACCCACGTCTCTCGGGCTGGCTTGGACATTGTTGGTGATGGTGTTGGTTCAAAGTTTGACGGGATTGTAGCGCGTTGCTGCGTTCTCTAGACCTCCGCGTGCTCTGCCCCCTTCGCCCACCGTTGTTCGATCAGCACGTCAAAACGGGGCGCTTGCGCGCCCCGTCGATCCGCCTGCGGCCTCCGTCGCAAGCGATCAGGCCCGGCCCATCCGTGCGATGTCGAGCATGGCCCGCGTCACGTCGGCGACTTCAGCCAGGCCACGGGCGTCGGCGAGCAAGCGGCGACCGTCGAGGTCGGCCTGCAGCCAGGCGTTATGCCCCTTCATGAACGCCTCGTACAGCACGGGGTATCGGCAAATGAACGGCCACGCGGTCGGGCCTTCGTCGTCCGAGTCGGGATCGTAGTGTTCGTTTTTGATGTGCGGGTTCGCGCCGAACCGCGCGAGCAGTTCGATGATTTCGGGCCACTCGAAATCGTCCCCGCTGCCGTCGCCTTCATCGACCTGCATATCGACCTGCATCATCAGCGTTGCGAGCATCGTTCGCCCGAACGCCTGGCGGTTCGGGTCGGCGCCCAGCGTGAGCAGCCATGAAATGTGCTCCAGCCTTCCATGAAGGACCGCCTTGCGAAGCGGCTGGCCGCTGCCGTTGTGACCGTTAGGGTCCGCGCCTTCGGTGAGCAGCCGATGAAACGCACCGCCCCAATGCCGGCCGATCGAGCGGCAGAGTTCGCGCTCGAGGCGCCGGCCCTCCGCGTCGGTGTGCCGCTTCAAAAGCGGGGCCGGCCGCGATTGTTTGACGGGCTTCATGTCGGCCCACCGCTGCATCCACGCACGCAACGCGGGCGAGTCGGGGGCGTCGGGCACGTTGTCCGACTCCGCGTCGTCGTCGTGCTCGTCCGATTGGCGATCCAGCGAGTCGAAGAGGTCGCCGGCCTCACGCTGCGCGTGCTCCTCGAGCGCGATCTGCTCGGCCGTCGGGTGGCGGCGGCCCTCAGCGTCGATGTACACCGGGGCCGGGCCGACGTTCCACGCCATTTCTTCGCGAAGTGCGTCGAGCCTCTCCTCTTCGATCCGCGCGAGATGACGCTGCCTGTACGCTCGGTCCTCGCCTTCCCGCTTCTGTTGCACGTCACTGCGCCAGCCCATCGCTTCCTCGATCACGCTCTCCATCTTCGCGCGATGCCGGTCCCAGCGCTTATCGATCAGCACAACGATCGTGAGCATCAAGGCCACGGTGGTCACGACCACCGGCAGGATCAGCCATTTTGAAAGCGACGGTTCGATGCAATCGAGGCCGGCGAGCACCGCGACCTCGGCGACCGCACCGACCAATAGCCACGTCGCCGCGCGGCGGCCGTGGCGCATCGCCCGGTCGGTGAAACGGTCAAGCGCGATGTCCGAGTCGAGCGCGTGGTCCTCGTCGTCGTCAAGGTCGTCGTCGTCCTCGTCGTGCTGGTCGTACAGTTCGTCGTTCAGCGTGCTCATGGTGGCCTCCGGTTCAGTTGAGCACCGAGCCGACGCACGCGGCGCTGGCCTGGCCCGTGTACGTCGCGCCGTCGATCTGCGCGAGCAGTTCGCGACCGCAGTTGGCGTGCACCCGGAAGACGCGGATCACGACTCCGGACACCGAGCAGCGGGCGGAATCGGTCATCTCTCCCACGGTGCAATAGCCCATGCCGGCGAAATCCGACGTGTCACTATAGCCACCGCCGCACGTGTCCGCGACCTTCACCCACACGCCCCATCCACCGATCGCCTGGCCCGCGATGCCACCGTCGTACGTCTGGCGGTGCATGAAGCGCGCGGTGCAGCCGTTCGCCGTCGCGTCTTGGTACATGTAGTACGAGCTGACGCTGGCCTGCGCGTGCGCCGGGGCGGTGACGAGCGCGGTGCAGGCGAGCAGCGCGGCAACGATGGTCTTGAAAAGCGTGTGCATGATGGACTCCTTTAGTCGAGGCGTTCGGCCAGTTGCTCGAGCACGCCAGCGGCGGTGGTCAAAGCCGGGTTGTTCAGAAGCATTCCGGAGGTTTTCGCCCGGCTCGCCACGTCGAGCAGGCGTTGCTTGGCATCCCCGCGCTGCGCGGTTTCCAGCGACGCGCGGGCGGTGCTGATTTGATCGAGCAGCCACGCGCGCACGTCGGGTTGCTGGGCCGTGTGGGCCTCCAGCGATTGCACAACGTCGAGCGCGCGACGGGCGGCCATCGTCTCGTCGATGGTCAAGGTGTCGGCGTGGGCCAGGTTGCACGCGAGCGCGGTGACGACGGCGAGAAGGAAACGGACTTGCATGGTCACGACTCCGTGGGGGTGAGGCCGTCGAGCGTGGCCTGCCAGGCGGGCGACGGGCACGGCGGTTCATCGGCGTCGGTGAGGCTCAACGTGCGGGCCGGGTCGCGGTACGCCCGTTGCTGGGCCGCGAGGAGCGCTTTCGCGTCGGCTTGAGCCGCGTCCCATGCGGCAAGCATGTCGCGCAAGCCGGGCGTGAGCGTTCGAGCCTTACGTTGCGCAAGGATGTACGCGCGGACTTGCTTGTTCCGCTCGGACACCCACGGCCGCGTTGGGCGCTTGCTTCCCGTTTTGACTTTGCGAGGTGCGGTTTGCATGACGGGCCTCACGGGGTGTTGCGGTTGCGGGCGGCCGTGCGCTCGATCGCGGCGGCGGCGAGGTTGAACTGCGAGCGTTTGGCAAGGTAGAACCGTGCCGCCACGCCGATGCTCACCGCGGCGACGATCAGGTGGCCCGGCGCCTGGTCGGCCGGGCCGCGCAGCGCGTCGGCGACTTGCCACGCACCGATCGACGCCATGACGATGAAGAGGCCGAGTCGGACGTGACGGACGATCTGGGCGATTTCGGGAAGGTTCATGATGCGCATGGCGGGTCTCACTTCGTCGTGTCCGGGGGGAGCAGTTGCACGTCGGCGTTGCCGAGTACGGAGCGCGTGAAGCCGAAAGGATTCGGAAGCCAATCGCTCGGGCGGCGCAGCAGTTCGAGCGGTCGGCCCTCGGTCGCACGTTGACGCATCAGATTTGCGCGGAACGAACCGCTGAACCAAACGGCGCCGGTGAACGCGGCGACGCCCAGGCGGCCGAGCAGGTTGGTCCAGTGGCCGTCGCTGGCCTCGATCACGCCGAACGCGAGGTTGAGGGAGAACGCGATCGCGCCGATGTGCGCGACGGCGGTTTGCATAAGGTAGGCGCGGTTCGCCGTCTGTTCGGTGAGATGGTGGTCGAGGTCGTGCATCGTTGGTCTCCGATGGGTGGTTGAGCGTTGGCACAAACGCTATGAACCCAGGCTACCTCGAGCACCGGCTTTAGCAAGGGCTTGGCGGCCCGAAAACGGCCGTTTTCCCCAGAAAAACCGTGTTTTTTGAAGGTGGGCGGTAGCGGATCGCCAGCGCGGAACGCGCCCGGTTTTGAAGGTTTTGGCATGGGCGCTGGCGATGGTTGTACGCGCACCCATTCAAAAAGAATGGCGCGCTTGCGCGCCCCTTGGTCAATCCGCCTTCGGCCCGTTACCGCGGGGTCGTGTTGCTGCTGGCGTCCTTCTCGTCGGTCGGTGTGCCGCCGGCCTCCGGCTTTTCAGCCTCGGCTTTGCGCTCGCCCGGATCGACCAGGCGATCACGCGCCTCGCTCATGCGTTGCCGCGCCGCGTCGAGCGATTGAGCCAGGCCCTTGCCTTGCGCCGCATCGCCCGTTTCGGGCTTCGTGCCGGTCGTACCATCCGTCCGGCTCGTGCTCGTGCCCGTGCCGGACGAGCCCGTCGTGCCGGTCGTGTCGGTCGTTCCGCCCGTCTGGCCGGTACCGTTCGACTTACCGCCACCGGCCGCGGCTTTCGCGTCCTTCAGCGTCGTGGGCTCCGCGGGCAGGTCGCCACGACCGCCACCCGCCGGCGTGCGCTTGCCAGGTTCCGTGACGGAAGCCCCGCCGCCCCGCTCACGGCCCTCGCCAACTTCGCGCTCGCGCGCCTTCTTCGCGCCAGCGAGTTTGTCGCGCAAAGCGCCCGCGCCCTTCGCTGCACCATTGGCGGCCGATCCGAGCGCCGCGCCCATCGCACCGGCGCCGGCCGTGCTTGCGGCGCTGGTGCCGCGGCCCATTTCCTCGACGTGGCCGCCCAGCACCGCGCCATGTCCGCCACCGATCCAGTCGAGAACGTTGTCGGGCACGCTCGTGATGAGCTTCAGGCAGAAGCGCACGCACTGGAACAGGAATGTCATGAACAGGATCGCGCCCGCGATCATCCGCATCAGTTCGAACAGCCCACCGCCGCCGCCCGTCGCGCCCCAGGCCACGCCGAACATGGTGTTGGCGAACAGGCCGATCGGTTGCATGAGGATGTAAGCGCCGCACACGCCCAAGGTCATCAAGGCCGGCCGCAGGGTGAGGCTCAACAGCATCATCAGCCCTTGCTTTTGCGAGCCGACGCCGTCCGTGCCGTGGTTCGGCGACAGGAAAGTGATCATCCACAAGGGCGCCGCGACCAGCGACTCGAACAGCATGACGAGCCAGCCGAACGCTGCCAGGGCTACGGCGAAGAACGGCATCAGGGGCAGCACGAAGCAGAGAACGAACGCCGGAGCGAGCAAACATGTGGCGATGAGCGTGAACAGGCCGCCGAACAGCGAAGCCGCGGCGCTTACGGCGTTCCCAAGCACGGGAACGGCGGCCAGGCCCATCAGCGTCGCCGCGGCGATGCCGGCGTTCTGAACCGTCGTGAACAGCCCTTGCCCTACGTCGTAGGCGCGCATCATCGGGTCTTCGTTCGGATCGGTGACGGCCTGAAAGCCCTGTCCCGCGAACAGATTGATGACTTTAGAGAACTTGTCGCTGCCACCACCGCCGCCGCCGGTCTTGGCCGCGGCCTGGGTGTTCGCCGCGTCGAGCAACGACTTTGCGCGCTTCACGTCCGAGTCGGCCAGGCTATCGAAAAAACTCCAGCGCGATTGGCCGGTGGTCATCCCGTCCACGGCCGTCGGCACGTTCGAGACCGACGCGTTCACGTCCGATTTCATGCGGCCCAAGGCCGCGTACTCGGCGCCTGAGACTACGAACCCGTCGGCGGCCAGGCTGGACGCCAGTTGGCCGGTGCCCATCGCTGCGGAGAACGCAGCGTTGGCCTTCGCGTTGACCGTCGCCTCGTACGCCTGCACCGCGCCGTCGATCGCAGCGTTCATCGTAGCCGGCGGGATCGCTCCGCTGCTCACGATTTGCTTGGCGAGGTTGTCCGCGGCCGTTTGCATCGATTTCAACGCGGCGACATGGCCGGACTCGATCGCGCTCGTCGCGGGGGCCGCGTTGAGCCAGGCCGTTGCCGTTTGCAGCCCGGCCCCGGCGGCGCTGGCGCTCGGCGTGCTGCTGGCCGTCGAGCCCTTGAGCGTCGCGGTCACGGTGCCGCATTCGGCGTACGCCGAGCCGTCGCCGGTCCGGCCAAAGTTGTAGCCGACGGTGCCGGCACCGTTGGCGTCCAGGTTGCTGAACCATGTTGCGCCGACCGACGACGAAATGTCCTGCCCGTTGTTCAACTGATTTTCCGCCGCCTGGTCGTCCGCGCTCGCGCCATCGTGGTAAGCGCGCACGCTCTCGTAGCACACGTTGCTCAACACCAGGGACTCGAACAGTGCCCGCGCTTTCACGTCGAGCACCGGGCTCGTGTACGTCGCCGTTTGCTGCGTCCAGGTTGACAGGTACGTACTCCACACGCTGTCCGCCAGGCCGATGCCGTTCGTCGCGAGCCAGAGCACGATCAGTTGGATCACGCAAAAGCCGCCCTTCACCGGCAGGACGAACGCGAGCCCCAGCATCGTGCGGACTGGCATCCACATGCTCGACCATTGCTTCCCCAGCATTTCGCCGTCGTGGGCTGTAGCTGCCGTCCCTGCGACCATCACGTACGCTGCGATAAGACCCCCGAGCGAGAGCATGGCGCTGTTGAAAATCTCAAACAGTTGGCTGAACGGGCTGGCCGATGCGTCCGAGCCAGCGCCGAGCAGCGGCATGACGTGGACCATGACCCAATCGGTCGAGGGCGGCGTGAAGATGTCCGCGGCGTGCGCGTTGCCGCTGAACAGCAACGCAAACAGGGCGAGCGGCCCGGCGAGGGTCTTGAAAAGTCGGCGCATGGTGGCCTCGGGCGAGTTGTTAAAGAGCGGGTGGTGCCTGTTGAGCAGTTGGCACCAACACCAGGCTACCTCGAGCCAGGCGCGGGTCAAGCGTAGAACGGGGTGTACGAAAAAAATAGTTTGGGTTCCCAGGCATGCACGGGGGTACGAAGCCCGTGCAGGCCCGGGCGCTCGCGCGCCGGCCGGTCGCTGCCGCCGGTGAGCCTTCGGCGATGGACGCAAAAAAGGCGGCCGGAGCCGCCTTGATAGGACGTTAGGACGTGGTGCCGTCGATCAGGTTTTCATCGGGTCGAACGCGACGCACAAGCGGATTGCGTTGAGCGGACCCAAGGCCATCCAACCGATCACGGCGAGCGCTGCGCCGTAGAGGGCCGATCCGTGGTTCGCGATTTCGTGCCAGCAGAACAGGACGCGCGGTGGTGCGCGGCCGTGGTGTGTTTGTATCGGTGTGTTCGTATCGCTTCCGGCGATCGTCGCGGCTTTAGGTACGGTACTCGGTTGACAGGTCGATCGTGGTACGAGAACGTTGGTATGTATTAATACCAACAAACGCATACATACCTTCCACCACGATCTAGAGGAGTACAGACCATGATGTTTTCATGTTCCGTTTGGAGCCCCAAGGGCGGCGTCGGAAAATCGACGCTTTCGATCAACCTGGCGGCACGCCTGGCGCTCGAGACCTCGCGCCCTCGCGTGCTGCTGGTCGATCTGGACGCGCAGCAAAGCGGGCGTACGTGGGCCGCGCAAGCGAAGCAATGCGGCCATACGGTGCCGTTCGACGTGGCCGCGTCCGACGCGCAGGCGTCGGCGTATGACATCGTGATTTTTGACCACGCCCCGGGCATGTTGGACGCCTCGGCGCTGAAATCGCAAGTCACGCTGATGCCGCTGTTGCCGTCGTTTTTCGACGCTGCTGCGGCCATCAAAGGCCAGGCGGATCAAGTCGCGAAAGGCCGGCGCGTGATGCTGCTCCCCAACCGACTCGAGATGAACTTCGCCAGTGACATCGCGTTCCTCGCTGGCTTCGTGGGCAAGCCGTACATCCGCAAGCGCAAGGCGTACCAGGCGACCATCGCCCGTGGCTTGACGATCTACGCGGACAAGAGCGGTATTCGCGGCCTGCACGAGGCCCGGCGCGAAATGGACAACACGATCGACGCGTTGATCGACCTGGCCGCGGCCTAACCCTTTTTTAAACCTTGTGGAGACGATGATGGAAACTGGTATGAACGCGCTGGCCCGCCTGGCGGCCAAAAAGCCGGAGCAAGACCTGATGGCCGCTGCGGCCGGCGTCGCGAGCGTGGCGTTCTCGGAGCCGGACGGCGTGCTGTACGGCGAGTACGTCGCGCGCACGGTCAAGCGTGCGAACGCGAGCGATCCGGTCGTGATCTGCAACGCGTCGATCCGGGGCCGCACGTCCACCGCGTCGCAACTGCGGATCGTGAACGACTTCCGCGACGACGTGGACGATACGACGGTCGGCCCGCCCACGAGCGCGATCATGATGCTCGCGATGATGAAGTACCGCGAACTGGTCGCGGCCGGTGAAACCTTGATCATCGACAACAAAAAGTGACCGGCGCCGGTCATGGACGAAGAAAAGCCCCTTATTCAGGGGCTTTTCTGTTTGTATCGGTGCGTATGTAGTGATGCGTATGTATTGGTATGTATGTATTAGTCGCGGGGCGCGACGCTGTGGCCGCTGCCGTGGGCCACGCTGTAGCCGTCGTCGTGCGTGATCCAGTAGCGGGCCGCCGTCGCGCTCTTGCGCACGTTCAGGCCGAAAAACGAATGCTTGTGCATGGCCTCATCGACCAGGTGTTGCGTGTTGCGGCCGTTCCAGTCGTGCAGACCGGACAAGCGAAGGTTCCAAAGCCGGCCGGCGCGGTAGTCCTCGACCGTCGGGCACGCGAGGCCGTCGCGCTCGAAGTTGCCCGCGAACCGGCGGTACACCGCACCGATCGCGCGCTCGATCGCCTCGTCGCTGTACTCGCGGGCCGTGTGGATGAAATCCGCGCCCATGCTCACCTTGGCGAACCCGTCGGCGGTCGTGGTCATGTGGTGCACGCTGCCCTTGTAGTCGATCATCCCGTCAAAATAGCTCCCGCTGAGGTGTCCGATCACCGCATCGACCTGCTTGCTCGTCGGGCCGTCGATCCAGCGGACCGTGATGCTCGCGCCCCCGCTGTACGTGCTGCTCTTCACGCTGAACTTCACGCCCGGGAACGACTCCTTGAGCGAGGCCCGGACGATCTTGCTGGTCTGAGCACATGAGAGGTAGGTCGTGGTGGTCATGATCAGTTCTTCCAGATGAACACGAAAAAGGCGTCACGGTTCGGCGCGTCCGGGTTAAAACCAAAGAGGCATTCCAGGCCCGGCCCGATCTGCACGGTCATGCCGGTTTCGATGCTGCCCGGTGCGTCGTTGAACCAGTCGAGCGCCTGGCCGATGAGCGGGCTTTCCGCCGCGTCGCGGGTGAGAAAGACGGGGCCGCCGGTGAAGCCGTAGCGGTCTCGGGTTTGGTCGTCGAGTTTCACCAGTGCTGCTTTTTGGTGAGCCTGCAGTTGGAAAGGGGCGTCCCGGAACGGGACGGCTTGAGTCGTGATGCGTTGTTGAGTGCGGGTCATTGCTCTGCTCCTTTCGTGTGGGTGCTGCTTCCCGGATCGCCTTGACGTGTGAAAAGACCAGGCCGGGAACGGGTGCAAGGGCTCGGCCGGAAGCCGCACGCCTGAACGACCGAAGGGAGCGAAGGATCGGGTGAGGATCGGGGCGCGAAGCGCGAACCCTTGCATCGGGGCCGGGCTGGGCTACACGTCGGTGAAAGGCGACCGGGAGCGGTGACACGAAAGGGATGGACCGGCGCTCAACGCGGGAACGCATCGCGATGCCGTTGGCCGTTCAGGGTGTTGCGTTTCGCCGTACAGGTGTTACGGTGGTCCATCGGCGGCTGTGGTGTCCGTCGATGCGCTGTACTCCCGGTTGCAAAGGGTCGGTCGATGTTGACCGGCCCTTTGTCGTTCGCTCTCCCAGGGAATCGGCCCGCCTCCAGGCCGAAGGCTGCGCGGGCGGAGTGGCCGCTTTTGCCGGTGGGTTTCGCGTGAGCGCACGCGCAAAAACGGGCGGCTATCGCCGCCCTTGGTCACTCCGCTGGCGCCGGTGACGCCTGCGGCGGTTAGCGCCTGGCCTGTCCTGCCGACGTGACCGCGTCCACCATCGCCCACGCTCGCCGGTTGGCGGCCTCGGCGGCCCGCTCCTCCGGAGTCATGCGGGCGTCCTCGTCCGCGAGCGCCTGCTCGAACATGGCCCAAAGTTCGTCCTCGCGCTCGGGCGTGGTGGCCGGGTCGTGCATCTCGGCGTGATGCTCGCGGATGAAATCGCCGACGTTGCGAGGCTGGAGAGCCATGATGGGGCTCCGGTTACAAGCGACGACGCGCGGGCGTGGCCGGTGCGGCGGTTTCGGCCGCGGCCTGGCGGAGTTCGCGGGCTTCGGCACGGACGTGTGCTTGCTCCCGCAGCATGTCGTACAGCACCTCTTGGTCGTGGAACGACACGTCGGACAGCAGTGCGTCGAGCACGTGGGCCTCACCGCGCTGGGCGACCGGCCGGTAAGTGCCGGCGTCATCGACCTCGGCCCAGTCGATCCAGCGGTCCTGCGGTGAGCCGGTGCCCGGCTGCACGCGGTAGGCGCGCAGTCGGCCGGAACGTTCGACGGTCACGGCGGCGTTGCGGGCCAGCATCAGGAACGGCACCGCGAGGTCTTTCATCACGGCGTCGAGCGCCATCTGGTACGCGGACTGCCCCATCGTCTCGATGCCGAACAAATCGAAGCAACGGGCGAACGCCGCGCGCAACCGCGTGTCGTCCGCCGGACGCCATGCGTTGCCGTCGTAGCCCATCAGCCAATGGGAGCGCGCGCCGATGGCGAGTTGCCGGCCTGCTGCGATTTCCTGCTCGACCGCCGCGCGCAAGCGCAGATGCGGCCAGTTCCACACCGAGCGCTCGGCCGCGGTCGGAGGGGCCGGGTCGAAGCCCGGCAGCAGTTCGAAGTCGTCGCCGGTCTGGTACGACGCCACGTTGTCGGCCAGCACGGCCACGTGGTGCGGCCGGCCTTGCCAGGCCGTCGCGAGGTTGCGGCCCAGCGCTTTGCGCAACGCCACAGCGAACTCGCTCGTCTGCACGGCCTCGGCGACGGCGCCGACGTGCTGGCAGAACCCGTTGTACAGGCCAAAGGCGTCCGTGACGGCGCCCGGCACGTGGCGCACGTGGGCTTCGTCGATCCAGCGGGCGATCAGCGCTTGGCGCTCGCGTTTGAGAAGGGCGGTCATGCGATGGTCTCCAGTTATGGGAACCGGCGGCCCCCTGTACCGGGCCGACCCGCACGTGAGGCGGGCACGGTTCGAACGGCGGGCTCGGGACGATCAGAACGGCGCGCTTTGCGGGGCGTTGCGGAATCCCTGGTAAGCGGCGAAGAAACTGCGCGTAAAACTCACCAGCCCGCACGCCGTTACGTCCACCCAAAAGTCTGGCGCGTTCTCGTAGCGATCTTGACGGCGCAGCCAGGCGGTTGCGCGCGCTTTCATGATCCGCATGTCGGGCGCAATGGTGGCGGTGCGGAACTGGATCTCTTCTTCCATAAAGCGAATGTAGAGGGGTTCCGTGGCGAACCCGCTGGCCGCCTTCGGGCGGGTGGTGTCGAGAACGAAATAGTTGCTGCGGTCCGAGAAACCGATCACTTGTTGCGAGGCTGCGAGGGTCACGGGCTTGCTGCTTGACATGCTTGGCGACCAGTTCCTCGAGCGCTTTGTTCGCGTCGGCGTGGCGGCCCGGCTCCACCGTCGTCGGATCGGCCCCGGAGCGCACGAGCGCGCGCATCGCCAACGTGTGGTTGCTGGAGACCGCTTCGGCCAGCACTGCTTGGGTCGGCTCGGCCCCGGCGTCGAGCAACGACCGCAAAATCTGCACGTCGGCGCGCATCCCGCCGTGGTCGCGGTAATCGCGCTCCCACCGCGTGTCGTTGTCGTCGGTGACAGCGAGGAACAACGGCGTCCCGTTGTCGGCGTTCACGTCCGCGCCGGCCTCGATCAGCGCCTCGACGGCCTTCGGGGCCAAGCGACGTGCCGCGGTGTGCAGCGGCGTTTCGTTGCAATCCGTGCGTGCGTTGAGGTTGGCCCCGGCTTCGCAGAGCGCGTGCACGGCGTCCGCGTTGTTCTTCCACGCCGCGCAGTGCAACGGCGTGTCGCCCCCGGCGTCGGGCTTGTCGATCAGCGCGCCGTGCTTCAGCAGCATGCGAACCAGTGCCGCATCGCCAAACATCGCAGCGCTGTGCAGCAGGGTGCGCCTCGACTCGGCGTCTTCGGCGTTGACGGGGTAGCCGGCCTCGATCAGCGCCTCGACGGCCTCCGGGAACGTGTAGATCGCGAGGTGCGGGAGCGACCACGTGCTCGTCCCGTCGCACAACGGGTCGGCCCCGTGGCGCAGCGCGAGGTGCAGCAGTTCGAGGTCGCCGCGACGGATGGCGGTTTGCAGGTGTTCGTTGTGGTCGATGGTGTTCATGCTCACTCTCCGGGTTGTGATGGCGATGGGGAACGTGGTTCAGTCGATCGCCATGCCGGCCGCTTCGACGATCGACCAAAACATCTCGTTGCGATCGCGCAGTTCTGCCCATCCGTCGTCGCCCCAACTGGCGAACATGTCGGCGTGCTTCAACTGCTCGACGGTGACGTGGAACTCGTCGGCGACGTTGCGCCGCTCGGCTTCGCACGCCACTTGGTACTCCGGCTGGTCCTTGGGCTCCGGCCTGTCGAACGGGTTGAGCCGGTCGGTGTTCTCGTCGCGCCAGTCGTCGCACCACCGGTCCATCGTCGCGGCGTACGTGTTGTGGGCTTCGATCAGCGTGTCGAGGTAGCCGAGCGGCAGGCCCGCGAGGACGGTGAGCGCGCGGTCCAATGCGGCCTGCTCGTCCGGGTCGCGGAGGTAATACGGGTTGATGTGGAAGTAGGACATGCGTTTTCTCCAGTTGGTGGTGGATCAGTTCAGGGCGGCGGAACGTTCCGCGATGCGCTCGCGCACCGCGTCGAGCCCGGCTTGCCCGACCCAATGCACGACGACGCGCACGCGAAGCATCAGGGTCGTGGTCACACCGTGAGCCTTGGCGACCTCCGGCTCCTTTGCGTCGCACCACGCTTGCTCCGCGTCGATCGTCCGGTCCAGCGTGCCCGTGTCGAGGGCGGCCAGCACGTCGAGGCTGTCGGCCGCCACCTTGGCCGCGAACGCCCGTTGCCGCTCGATCGCTTCGCCCTCGCGACCGGCTGCGAGCACGAGGCCCGCGGTGTCGATGTCCTTGGCGTCGAGGTTGACGCGAAACTTCGCGCGCAGGTCGGCCGTCTTCTCGGCCCGCTGCTGGTCGTCGAGGCCGGCGAGCGCCCGGGCCGCGTCCAGCGCTTCGGTGAGCCAGTGGAGCGGGTACGTGGCGAGCCTTTCGACGGCCTGGTCGGTTTCATCGACGAGGCCGAGTTCGATGCGGCGTTGCTCGACGAGCGACCAGCCCCGGTAGTTGTCCATGAGCACCGCGGCATGGCCCAGCAGGTCCACGCTCACGCCGTGCGCCGCCGCGACCTCGTCCATCAAGCGGTCGCAGGCCGGCAGCCATTCGTCCGACTCTTGCGCGAGGTCCATGCCTTCGTCGTGCGCCGCGTCCCATTCTTCCGACTCGTCATCGATGTCGAACCGCTCGTCCGCGTAATCGGTGGCCCAGTCCTGCAGCCATTCGTCGGTGGCTTCGTCGTAGGCCTTTTCGGCGTGGTACAGGCGCTGGCGCGTGTCGTCGTCCAGCACGGCGATGATGTTGAGGGCTTCCTGCTGGCCGGGGTAGGTTTTGGTGGTGCTCATAGCGTAGTAGTCCTAAATGGTGTGATGGGTGGTGGTATGTATCAAACAAACCATTTGTATCAGTGCAGGGGGGCACCTCCCATCGGCTCGTCGTCGTCGAGCGATACGGGCATGACCAGCGTGTTCTCGTCGATGGTCATGCCGAAGTGTTCGACGGCCTGCCGCATGACGTCCGGGTCGTGCATCGCTTCGGTTTGTGCGATGCCCGCACGGCCGTAGCCCAGCGTGTCGCCGGTGTGCGCGTTCACGACGGACAGGAGCACGTGGCCGTCCGGCGTCGTCTCGATGCGCGGCTCCATCGTTTCAGCGGTGACGCCTTGGCGGTCGCATTCTTGTTCGAGCAGGCGGATCACCTCGCGGTGGCCTTTCATGCGCGCCATGTCCAGCGGGTAAAACGCATCGATCCGGTCGTTGAAATCGCTGGTCGCCTCGAGCGCCGCACCGGCCTCGATCAGCACGCGGCAAACCTTCGCGTCGCCGCGCTGGGCGGCGACGTGCAGCAGGCTGATGAACTTGTGCGGGCCGGCGTGGTACGCGATCCGGACTTGGGGAAAATCGAGCGTCGAGGGCTCGCGCAGCAGGGCGCGCAAGCGGTCGGGATCGTTGCCTTGAACGGCGTCCCACAACGCCTCACGCTGCGCTTCGATGGCTTCGATCTGCTCGGGGGGAAGGGTGTTGCGGTTACGACGCGACATGGCACGCTCCAGTTGCACCGCGGGATTTGCGGTGAGGCGAATGTACCCGCGCCAGGTGGGCGGCGTACAGGGAGCGGTTGTGACGTGTTGTGATGTGTTGGATGCGCCCGGAAAGCCTTACCAGGCGGGCCTCTGCGGCCGATCAACACCGCCCGCGGTGACGGCGCGTGAGCGGGATCGAGCCGAAGGCTCCGGGTTGTTTGGCGCGAGGAAACGGGCCGGCTCAACGCCCGGCGATCGGGCGTGAGCGGGGCGGCGCCTGCAGGCTGGCCGGCCCGTGCGTTCCCGAAGGGAGCCGATCAATCCTCGTCGATCGGCTGGTCCACGATGTTCAGGCTGTCCATCAGCGCCTGGAGTTGCGCCGCGGCTTTTGCGCGGGCGATCGGGTCTTGCGCCGCCAGTTTGCCGACGTGCTCCATCGCTTGCGCGACCTCGGCCTCCACCTCGTCCACGGTCCGCGACCTCTCCGGGATGGGGATGCCGGCGATGCCAAGGATGCGCCGCTCGTGCGCTTCGTAGACCGGCGCCAGCACCCGGAGTTTGTGCGCGACCATGTACGTCGCGGTCACGTCGCTGTTCGCTTCGGCGTGGTTCAGCGCCAGTTTCAGGAGCCGGAAATCCCCGCGCCCGCTCTTGTCCCCGCTCAAGATGTCCAAGGCGACCTCACCGGCCATCGTGCGGCGCAAATCGTGAAGGGTGCAACGAACCTCCCCTTCGTTGCTCGCGTGGCGCAAGAGCGAGTCCACCGACGTGATGTGCCCGGTCTTCGCCGTCCGGCGCTCGGTCGGAAAGACGTACTCGGACATTGGGATGATCGCGCCTTTCTTCGCCAGTTCCTTGTCCCGCCCGCGCGGTTTCGCGTTCTCGTCGAACCGACGGCGAAGGATGGCCTCCACGCCAGGCGTGAGGGGGAACAAATGGTCTGTTTTGTTCTTGGTCCCCCTGAAGATGACGATTTTGCGGTCGAAATCGACGTCGGACCATTGGAGGGCCATGCCCTCCATCTTGCGAGCGCCCCAGCACAACGTGCAAAGGATGTAGTCCGCCATGACGCCGCGCGTCCACGGGTGCCCCGTTTTCAAGCACGTCTCCGGGAAGCGTTGCGCCGCGATCCGCTCCAGCCAGTCCCGGCCGCGCTGCTCTTCGATGGGCAGTACGTTGGTCAACCTCTTGGGCCGCGGAAGGCTGGTGTCGTGGCTTTTCAGGAACTCCTCGAACGGGTTGACCGCTGGCGCTTCGTCCGCCGCCAGGCGTCCCCACGCTGCGCGAGCGTAGCGCCAGACCTTGATCGCCGTCGTCGGGTGTTTCTTGCGAATGGTCGAAATCAGGGTGTCCAAGTCGCTCGCCGTCACGTCACCGATCGGCATGGTCGCGATCGCGTAACGCTTCACGACTTTCAGCGTGTTTTTGCGATCGCGGGCCGTGTTGAACGTGTCGCGCTTGCCCTCGGCACCGTCGGCCCGGCGTTCGGCGTCCCGCTGCATCATGCGGTAGAACGTGAGCCGCTGTACGACTTGCTTCTTCTCCGTCGCCTGCTTTGCTGCTCGGACCTCGAGGTTGGGATCGCGACCGGTGGCGATGATGTTCAAGGCCGCCTTGGCCTTCGCCCTCGCGTCGGTCAACGACGTGCTCGGGTACTCCCCGCATTTGAAGCGGCACGGTCGCGCACCGAGTTTCTTTTCCGCCACGAACGAACGGGTACCGGACCGCTGAACGCGCAGGTTGAAGCCGGGCAGCGTGGCGTCCTTCACGAAGTAATCGGTCATCGTCGCCGGCACCGCCTCGGTGACGATCGAACCGTCGTCCGCGATGCCGACCGGCCGCTGCTCGAACGGCAGGGCGAAGATCAGGCGAAGCGTTTTGTCGGTGAAGGGGATTTTGCCCTTGGGCGCGTTGCGCGCCGTCGCCGGGGCGGCGGGTTGGTCGTCGGTCATCCGGTCCTCTGCGTGTCGTTCGTGCCCACGCATGATACCGCGACTCCGGTATCCTGAATCATCGGCAGGCATCAGGATACCGGGAGGATACCGGCAGCCCCGGGTTATCCGGGGAAAAACCGGGTCCAATGCCTACGTTTTAAGCAGACCGGATGCCGCCCGGCGACCGGGCCTCAACGCTCCACGACGCCCCGAAAATCACTCGAAACGCCCTGTACGCGCCATTTCCATCAGTCTGGCGATGCGTTCCTCGGTCGCCGGGTGGGTGCTGAACAAGTTCTGCAATCCCCCTCCGCTGAGGGGGTTCATGATCATCATCTGCGCGGTGGCCGGATGTGCCTCCGCGGTCGGAAACGGAATCCCGCTCGCGTAGCGATGGATCTTGTCGAGCGCCGAAGCGAGCGCCTGCGGGTCGCCGGAAATCTGCGCGCCGCCACGGTCGGCTTCGAATTCACGCGCACGCGAAATCGCCATCTGGATCAGCGCACCGGCAATCGGCGCAAGCAGCGCAACCGCGATGCTCGCGATCGGGTTGGCGGGACGGCCGTTTTCGTCGCGACCGCCGAAGAACATCGCGAAGTTCGCCAATGCGGAGATCGCGCCGGCCATCGTCGCCGAAATCGTCGAGATCAGAATATCGCGATGCTTGACGTGCGCCAGTTCGTGCGCCATCACGCCACGCATTTCGCGCTCGGACAGCACCCGCAGAATGCCGGTGGTTGCCGCGACGGCCGCGTGCTCCGGATTGCGGCCGGTCGCGAATGCGTTCGGTGCGTCTTCGTTGATCAGGTACACGCGCGGCATCGGCAGGTTCGCGCGCGTGGCGAGCTCACGCACCATCCGATAAAACTGCGGCGCACTGCTTTCGTCGACTTCCTGCGCGTTGTACATGCGCAGCACCATCTTGTCGGAAAACCAGTACGAGAAGAAATTCATCCCGAGCGCGATGATGAGCGCGAGCATCATGCCGCGCGAGCCGCCGATCATCCCGCCGATCACGATGAAAAGGGCCGTGATGGCGGCCATCAGCATCGCGGTTTTGACCCAATTGAACATGTCTGCAACTCCTTGCCCCAAGCGTGGGCTTCGTCTCTACGCCGCCGATCGCGGCGTCAGATTGTAAGCGAAACGTTAGATAAGGGCAGTCGAGGAAAATTCAATCACCGCGACGTGGTGGCAAGCTTGATCCCGAGCCCGACGAATGCGCTGCCGACGCCGCGATCGAGCCACCGCTTCACCGTGGGCTTACCGGAGAAGCGTTGCGTCACGCTGCCCGCGATCCACGCGACAAAACTGTTCCAGATCATGCTCATCACCACGAACACCGCGCCGAGCAGCAGAAACGCGAAGGTTTTGTGATCGCTGCCGGTGGCGACGAATTGCGGGAAGAACGACACGAAGAACAGCACCACCTTCGGGTTCAGCACGTTGGTCCAGAAACCTTGCAGGAACAGTTGGCGCAGCGACTTCGGCGTTGCCGGCCCGCGCGGCTCGCCCACGGGCGCGTCCGCCGCCGGCTTCGTGAAAATCAGGCGCACGCCGAGGTAGATCAGGTAGATGGCGCCGATGAACTTGACGACGGTGAACGCCGTGGCCGATGCGGCGAGCAGCGCGGTCAGACCGAACGCGCACGCCAGCGAATGAATGCAGCAACCCGCCGAAATACCGAGCGCCGACATCAGCCCCGCGCCGCGGCCCTGTGCGACGCTGCGCCCGACGATATAAGCGGTGTCCGGCCCCGGCGTGATGTTCAGGAGAAAAACCGCGACGACGAAAAACTCGAAATGGACGATGCCGAACATGTGATGAACCCTCGAAACTTGGCTATTGCATGGAGGATTCTAACGCGCGGCAGGCTCGCGGCGGGCGCCGGAAACATCGGCCGAATGGACGATGTTCACGCGTGTGCGACGCGGTTATTCTGGGTCGGGAACCTGAAAGCGCTGCCCCGCGGCGAGCGTTGAACCCGCGAGGAATTCGCGCACCGGCAAGCGCTTGCCGCCGGGTTTTTGCAATTGCGTCAGACGCAGCGCGCCTTCGCCGCACGCCACGACCACGCCTTCGGACGAAACGTCGGTGATGGTGCCGGGCGCCGTCTGGCCGCCGGAAACCGGCGCGGCAACGGCGCCCCAGATCTTGACCAGGCTGCCGTCCCCGAGCGTCGCGGCTGCGCCGGGGAACGGGTCGAACGCGCGTACCTGGCGCGCGAGCGCCTCGGCCGGCCGGCGCCAGTCTAGCGCCGCTTCGTGCCTGGAGATTTTTTCGGCGTAGGTCACGCCGTCCGCCGGTTGTGGTGTCGACGCGAGCTTGCCGCTGCGCTCGAGTTCGATCAGCGCGTCGACGATCAGCCGCGCGCCGTCGTCGGCGAGGCGGTCGTGCAGCGACGCGGTGGTGTCGGCGGCGGCGATGGGTGTGCGCACGTCGGAGATCATCGCGCCGGTGTCGAGGCCGGCGTCCATCTGCATCAGCGTGATGCCGGTTTGCGCATCACCGGCCTCGATCGCGCGATGAATCGGCGCCGCGCCGCGCCAGCGCGGCAGCAACGACGCGTGAATATTGATGCAGCCGAAGCGCGGAATGTCGAGCACTTCCTGCGGCAGGATCAGTCCGTATGCGGCCACCACCATCACGTCGTGCGGCGTCGCACGCAATTGATCGATCGCGGCGGCGGCTTCCTGCGGATACTTGCCGGCGCGGCGCAGCGACGTGGGCTGCGCAACCGCCAGCCCATGCTCCTGCGCGTAGCGCTTGACCGGACTCGCCTGCAGTTTCATGCCGCGCCCGGCGGGACGATCCGGCTGGGTCAGCACGAGCGGTACCGGAAAACCGGCACGATGGATCGCGGCCAGCGCGGCCGCGGCGAATTCCGGCGTACCGGCGAAGATGACGCGCAACGAATGACTCATGAATGGCGATGTGCGAGATAGGCGAGAGGAGCGCGCGTTACATCGCGTGCGCGAGCTTCTTCATCTTGCTCTTGATGCGCGTCTGCTTGAGCGGCGACAGGTATTCGACGAACACCCGGCCCATCAGGTGATCCATTTCGTGCTGGATACACACCGCGAGCAGCCCTTCGCAATCGAGTTCGAAGGTTTCGCCCTTTTCGTTCAACGCGCGTACGCGCACCTTCTCGGCGCGCTCGACGTTGTCGTAGATGCCCGGCACCGACAGGCAGCCTTCTTCCGACAGCTTTCTCTCATCGCTCGACCAGACGATTTCCGGGTTGATGAATGCGAGCAGTTCGTCGTGCGTTTCCGATACGTCGATCACGATCACGCGCTCGTGCACGTCCACCTGGGTGGCGGCGAGACCCACGCCGGGCGCCGCATACATCGTTTCAGCCATGTCCGCGACAAGACGGCGGATGCGGTCGTTGACCTCCGCAACCGGCTTGGCAACCTTATGCAGCCGTTTGTCGGGGTAATTGAGAATGTTCAGTAAAGCCATGATTTGAGTGTGAATTCAGACGCCGCTAACCGCTGGAAGACTCGCGTTGGCCGTTTGGCCAGGTTGTGAGCCCGTCGTAATACGCCCACGATAGATGGTGTCGAACCGGTTCGATTCAACGCGCCCCATGGGCCCGACGACGAGCCCGCGCGGGTGGGCGCGGCGCTATGTTATTTCGGATGATGAAAATTTTAGCATGGCACCTGCCCGCCCGCAGGTCCCGAAGGAGAAGCGACCCGCATGCAGACTCTGCCCGCAACCCGAATCGAACTGGCCGCCTGGCTGCGGCTGTCGCTCGCACCGGGGCTCAGACCCGCGGCATTGCGCCTGATGCTGAGCGCATTCGGGCTGCCGCAAGCGATTTTCGCGCAATCGCACGAAGCGCTCGCCGAGATCGCAGGCGAAGCCGCGGCACGCGCGGTGCTGGCGGCGCCGGGCGCGGACTTCGAAGCCCGGCTCGACGCGGCGCTCGCGTGGTGCGAAGCGCCGGGCAACCAGATTGTGACGCTCGACGACCCCGCGTATCCGCCCGCGCTGCTGACGATGCCCGATCCGCCGCCGCTGCTATATATAAAGGGCCGGCTCGATCTGTTGCACACGAGAGCAGTCGCGCTGGTCGGCAGCCGCGGCGCGACACCGCAGGGCATCGAGGACGCGCGGCGCTTTGCGCGCGAACTATCGGCCGCCGGCGTGACGATCGTGTCCGGGCTCGCGCTCGGCATCGATGGCGCCGCGCACCGCGGTGGGCTCGAAGGCATCGGCGGGACGGTTGCGGTAATCGGGACCGGGGCGGACCTCGTCTATCCATCCGCGCATCACGCGCTCGCCAGGCAGATTGCGGCGCAAGGCGCGATTCTTTCGGAGTGGCCGCTCGGCACGCCGGGGCGCGCCGCCAATTTTCCACAGCGCAATCGTCTGATCGCCGGGCTGGTCAGCGGCGTCGTGATCATCGAGGCGGCCATGCGCTCGGGTTCGCTGATCACCGCGCGACTCGCCAACGAGATGGGGCGCGATGTGTTCGCGCTGCCTGGCTCGATTCACGCGCCGCTGTCGCGCGGCTGTCATCGGATGATCAAGCAGGGCGCCCGGCTGGTTGAAACGCCTGACGAGGTGCTGGAGGAGCTGGGTTTCGCCAGCCCCGCAGCGGCGCGCACCGCGCGAATAACGAAGCCGGCCATTCCTCCGATGGGTGCCGGCTCGCAGGCGTCATCAGCGAATCAACGCATAGGTGAGCGCACACTCGCATCAATGCAAACACGTGGCGCGCCGATGCAAGCCGTGGCGGCCGAAATCGTCGCATCCGCCTCGGAATCCGTGGCTGCCGCCCCGCGCCCTGCTGCATCGGCTACCGCGGCCTTCGCGGAGCCCGCATGCGCTAGCGGCCAGCCGGCGAAACCACCGCTCGATTCCGATGCCCGGCGCCTACTCATCGCGCTCGGCCACGCACCGACCTCGCTTGAAATTCTTGCCACCCGCACCGAGATGAATGACGCGATGTTGCACGCTACGTTGCTGCAACTCGAACTCGCCGGCGAGATCACGTTGCTGCCGGGCGGCCGGTTCATAAAAGCCCATCGCAGCTGACCAGGGCTGACCTGCGTCAATGGACATACGCTACCCTTCGCGAGCCGCCGTGCTACATTCGCGCCAAAGCAACTGATCAGGTAAACAAGGAAATCACCCATGCCCGCGCTGAATCTCGACACCGATCAGGACCGGATCGCCGAGCGCGTCAACGAGCCCAACACGCTGTTCGTTGCCTGCCTCTGCGCGGAGTGGTGCGGTACCTGTCGCGAATACCGGGACGCCTTCAACCAGCTTGCCGACCGGCATCCGGAAGTCTGTTTCGCGTGGATCGACATCGAAACTCATGCGGATCGCTTCGACGATCTGGACGTCGAGAATTTCCCGACCATCCTGATCGAGGACTCGGTTACGACACGTTTCTTCGGTACGGTTTTGCCACAGGTATCGATCGTTGAGCGCATGTTGTCGGACCGTACGGCGCTGCCCGGCGTAACCGGCGCGCCGAAGCTGCGGCCCGCGCTGGCGGTCGCTTGAGGGGCACATGACGGCGTCTCGCCCTGCCTCCGGCGTGCGCCTTGCAGCAGCGTGCCCGGTAAGCGGCATAACAGCCGGTCGCGCATTTGACACGCGGCGTTTGTCTCACTTGATCAACGGCGAGGCGCGCAATTATGATGGCGCGCTTTTATGGCACTTGACCCGTCTGGTTCGCGCCATGTGCTATAAAGCGGTCGTTAATGGGTCGAAAAAGGTCTCAAACGTGCATCGCGCGGTCCTCCGACGCGCTCCAGGCCACTAACCCGGATCTACCAACCTCACATCGAGTCATGTCCAAAGCACTGATCATCGCCGAAAAGCCTTCCGTCGCGAACGACATCGCGCGCGCTTTAGGCGGTTTTACCAAGCATGACGAATACTACGAAAGCGACGACTACGTCCTTTCCTCGGCAGTGGGCCATCTGCTGGAAATCGCCGCGCCCGACGACTACGAAGTCAAGCGCGGCAAGTGGAGCTTCGCCAATCTGCCCGTCATTCCACCGCATTTCGATCTGAATCCGATCGCGAAAAGCGAATCGCGCCTGAAGGTGCTGACCAGGCTGATCAAGCGTAAGGACATCGACCGTCTGATCAATGCATGCGACGCGGGGCGCGAAGGCGAGCTGATTTTCCGCCTGATCGCGCAGCACGCGAAAGCGAAGCAGCCGGTGCAGCGTCTGTGGCTGCAATCGATGACGGCCGGCGCGATTCGCGACGGCTTCGCGCGGCTGCGCAGCGACGAAGAGATGCAGCCGCTCGCCGATGCGGCGCGCTGCCGCTCGGAAGCGGACTGGCTGGTCGGCATCAACGGCACGCGCGCGATGACCGCGTTCAACAGCAAGGGCGGTGGCTTCTTCCTGACCACGGTCGGGCGCGTGCAGACGCCGACGCTGTCGATCGTCGTCGAGCGTGAAGAAAAGATTCGCCGCTTCGTGCCGCGCGATTACTGGGAAGTGAAGGCGGAATTCGTCTGCGCGGGGGGCTTCTACGAAGGCCGCTGGTTCGACCCGAAATTCAAGCGCGACGAATTCGACCCGGAAAAACGCGATTCGCGCCTGTGGGCGCTGCCCGCGGCCGAGACGATCGTCGCGGCTTGCCGTGGCCAGCTCGGCACCGTATCCGAAGAGTCGAAGCCGTCTACCCAGCTGTCACCGGCCCTGTTCGACCTGACCAGCCTGCAGCGCGAGGCCAACGGCCGCTTCGGCTTCTCGGCGAAGAACACGCTGGGTCTCGCGCAGGCGCTGTACGAAAAGCACAAGGTGCTGACCTATCCGCGAACCGACGCGCGCGCGTTGCCGGAAGATTATCTGGACACGGTCAAGCAGACACTCGGCATGCTCAAGGAGAGCAACAACTATCTGCCGTTCGCGAAGCAGGTGCTCGACAAGGGCTGGGTGAAGCCGAACAAGCGCATCTTCGACAACTCGAAGATCAGCGACCACTTCGCCATCATCCCGACGCTGCAGGCGCCGAAAAATCTGTCCGAGCCGGAGCAGAAGCTGTACGACCTCGTCGTCAAGCGCTTCCTCGCCGTGTTCTTCCCGGCCGCCGAATTCCGCGTGACCACGCGTATCACCGAAGTGGTCGGCCATCATTTCAAGACCGAAGGCAAGGTGCTGGTCGAGCCGGGCTGGCTGCAGATCTACGGCCGCGAAACCAGCGGCGACGACGCGAACCTGGTGCCGGTGCAGAAGGACGAGAAGGTCAAGACCGACAGGATCGCCGCGCAGCAACTGGTGACGAAACCGCCCGCGCGCTACAACGAAGCGACGCTGCTGTCGGCGATGGAAGGCGCGGGCAAGCTGGTCGAAGACGACGAGTTGCGCGAAGCGATGGCGGCCAAGGGTCTGGGCACGCCGGCGACGCGCGCGGCGATCATCGAAGGCTTGCTGAGCGAAAAGTATCTGATCCGCGAAGGCCGCGATCTGATTCCGGCCGCCAAGGCTTTCCAGCTGATGACGCTGCTGCGCGGTCTCGGCGTAAAGGAATTGACCGCGCCGGAATTGACCGGCGAATGGGAATACAAACTGTCGCAGATGGAGCGCGGCAGCCTGCCGCGCGACGCGTTCATGCAGGAAATCGCGCGCATGACGCAGACCATCGTCAAGCGCGCGAAGGAATACGATTCGGACACGATCCCGGGCGATTACGCGACGTTGGCGACGCCTTGCCCGAATTGCGGCGGTCAGGTGAAGGAAAACTACCGGCGTTTCGCGTGCTCGAAATGCGAGTTTTCGATCTCGAAGATCCCCGGTGGGCGCCAGTTCGAGATCCCCGAGGTCGAAGAACTGCTGCAGAACAAGACGATCGGCCCGCTGTCCGGTTTCCGCAGCAAGATGGGCCGCCCGTTCTCGGCGATTCTGAAGCTGTCGTTCGACGACGAGATCAAGAATTACAAACTCGAGTTCGACTTCGGCCAGGATGCCGCCGGTGAAGACGGCGAACCGCCCGACTTCTCCGACCAGCAGCCGGTCGGCGCATGCCCGAAGTGCCAGGGCCGCGTATTCGAACATGGGATGAGCTACGTCTGCGAGAACTCGGTCGCGAATCCGAAGACGTGCGACTTCCGCTCGGGCAAGGTGATCCTGCAGCAGGAAATCGCCCGTGAGCAGATGGCCAAGCTGCTCGAGGAAGGCCGCACCGATCTGCTGACGAACTTCAAGTCGTCGCGCACCGGCCGCAACTTCAAGGCGTTCCTCGTCAAGCAGAGCGACGGCAAGATCGGCTTCGAATTCGAGAAGAAGGAGCCGGCAGCGGGGAAAACCGCGGCGGCGAAGACGTCGGCGGCTCGCTCGGCCGCGAAGGCGATGCCGGAAGCGGAGGAAGGCGATACCGTGGTGGCGGTGAAAGCCGAGCCGGCGGCGGCGAAGAAAGTGGCGGCGAAGAAGGCACCCGCTACCAAAACCGCCGCGGCTAAAAAGGCACCGGCGAAGAAAACCGCCGCGCGTAAAACCGGCTCGTAAGACGGGACGGTTTGCGCTGTGCCTGGCGCGGGGACGTGGTCCACTTTCCCGCCGCGCTTGAACAGTAACCGTCGATGAAAAAGGCGCAGTCACCTGAGGTGACTGCGCCTTTTTAACTTCCACCCCGCATTACAGCGAGCGTCGAAGCCCTAGCGGCTCACAGCGGCGACAACACCGTCGTGCGCGTGCGATTCGTCGTCTTCGCGAGTGGCTTCGGCACCGGCGACAACTCGCTATCGAGCAGACGTGACAACGGCTCGGCGCCATCGAACGCTTCCGGGGCGCGAGGCTCGGCGGGATCGAATGCCGCCGACGCAGCCGGCCGTTCGAAGTCGTCCTTGATCCATTGCTCGCCTAGCAGGCTATTCGGCGTCTGGCTGAAATGCTCGACCAGATGATCGATGAACGTGCGAACCTTGGCCGGCAAGTGACGGCGGCTCGGATACGCAATGTTGATCTCGACCTGCGGCAAACGGTAGTCGCCGAGCAGGCGCACGAGCCGGCCGCGCGTCATGTCGCGGCCGATCAGATAGCTCGGCAGAATCGCGATGCCCATGCCGAGCAGCGCGAACTGCCGCAGCATTTCCGTGTTGTTCGCGACGATCACATTCGACGGACGCACCCGCACTTCGCCTTCGGGGCCCGTGAACACGCGCTCGTCGCCCCAGTATTCGGACGGCAGGCTCAGGCACGGATGTTCGAGCAGATGCTCGGGGCGCGTCGGCATGCCGTGCTTTTCCAGGTAAGCAGGCGTGGCGCACACCGTCATGCAGCCGGTGGTCAGACGGCGCGTGACGATGCTGGCACTGCGCATCTGCCGCGCGATCACGATGCCGACGTCGAAACCTTCTTCGACGAGATCCACCTGCCGATCGACCAGCGTGACGTCCGGAATGACTTTCGGATAGCGCTCGGCGTAGGTCTGCAATACGGGCGCGAGGTTATGTAGACCGAACACGACAGGTGCGACGATGCGCAGCGTGCCGACGGGTTCGTGATTGCGCGCGACGACCATCTGTTCGACGTCTTCCAGTTCGTCGAGGATCTGACGTGCGCGCTCGAGATAGACCTGACCGGATTCGGTCAGCGACAGACTGCGGGTTGTGCGGTTGAGCAGTCGCGTACCAAGACGCCCTTCGAGGTCGGCAACGTGACGGGTGGCAACTGCGTTGGAAATATCCATCGCGCTCGCGGCGCGGGCGAAACTGCCGAGATCCGCCACTCTGACGAAAACTCGCATCGACTGCAAATGATCCATAGGACAACTCCTGCCGTTTTACTGCGTCCTGACAATTAGTGAAAACCAGTGAAGCGAGCTTGGAATTCTCCTACGACTCGCAAAATCGTGCAGAAGTTGCCCTCGAAAGACGAAATATTGTCAATTTTGGTACGACTGCATCGACAGATATGGCACATAGGCAGTTTTTATTCTCAAAATTAGAACAATCTGCTGCGTTGCAGCTTGCGCGGCGATTTTTGTTTGAATAGGCGCAAGGGTCGTTACGCCAGCTTCCACCCCGAAAAAACCGAGAAACCGTTCGTCGGAAAAAAGAAAAGCCGCCCGGAGGCGGCTTGCTGTGCAGAGTGAGCACTCACCGAATCAGGCGGCGAGTTTCTCCTCCAGCGCGCGTTTGGCTTCGGTCAGCGCCGGTGGGAGCCCATGCTGCAGCGTGTCAAACAGTTGCGCATGCAACACGAGTTCGTCGCGCCACGCTGCCTCGTCGACGGAGATCACCTGCTCGAACTGTTCACGGTTGAAGTTCAGGCCGTTCCAGTCGATGTCCTCGTAGCGCGGCGAAATCCCGAACGCATGGTCTTCGCCTTGCGCGCGGCCCTCGATGCGGCCGACCATCCAGCTCAGCACGCGCATGTTATCGCCGAAGCCCGGCCACACGAACTTGCCGTCCGCGCCCTTGCGGAACCAGTTCACGCAGAAGATCTTCGGCGGCTTCGCATTGAGCTGCTGCAGACGCTCACCGGTCTTCAGCCAGTGGCTGAAGTAGTCGCTCATGTTGTAGCCGCAGAACGGCAGCATCGCGAACGGGTCGCGGCGCACGACGCCTTGCTGACCAGCCGCCGCGGCGGTCGTCTCCGAGCCCATCGTGGCCGCCATGTAGACGCCTTCGACCCAGTTGCGCGCTTCGGTGACGAGCGGCACGGTGGTCGAGCGGCGGCCGCCGAAGATGAACGCGTCGATCGCGACGCCCGCCGGGTTCTCCCAGTCGGCGTCGATCGACGGGCACTGCGAAGCGGGCGCCGTGAAGCGCGCGTTCGGATGCGCCGCCTTGCGGCCGGTTTCCTTCGCGATGGCCGGGGTCCAGTCGTTGCCCTGCCAGTCGATCAGATGCGCGGGCGGCTCGTCGGTCATGCCTTCCCACCAGACGTCGTCGTCATCGGTCAGCGCGACGTTCGTGAAGATCACGTTTTCCTTCAGCGTGGCGAGTGCGTTCGGATTGGTCTTTTCGCTGGTGCCCGGTGCGACGCCGAAGTAGCCGGCTTCCGGGTTGATCGCGTACAGGCGGCCATCCTTGCCCGGCTTGATCCATGCGATGTCGTCGCCGATCGTCGAAATTTTCCAGCCATTCATGCCGGCCGGCGGAATCAGCATCGCGAAATTGGTCTTGCCGCACGCCGACGGAAACGCCGCCGCGATGTGATGCTTGCGCCCTTCGGGCGAGGTCACGCCGAGAATCAGCATGTGTTCGGCGAGCCAGCCTTCGGCGCGGCCCATCGTCGACGCGATGCGCAACGCGAAACACTTCTTGCCGAGCAGCGCATTGCCGCCGTAGCCCGAGCCGAAACTCCAGATCTCACGCGCTTCGGGGAAATGGACGATGTACTTGGTCTTGTTGCACGGCCACGCCACGTCCTGCTCGCCAGCCGCGAGCGGCGCGCCGACCGAATGCACGCACGGCACGAAGTCGCCGTCTTCGCCGAGCACCTCGTACACCTCGCGGCCCATGCGCGTCATGATGCGCATGTTGGTCACGACGTAGGGGCTATCGCTCAGCTCGACGCCGATGTGAGCGATCGGCGAGCCGAGCGGGCCCATAGAAAACGGCACCACGTACATCGTGCGGCCGCGCATCGCGCCGTCGAACAGACCGCCGAGCGTCGCGCGCATTTCGGCGGGATCGGTCCAGTTATTGGTGGGGCCAGCGTCTTCGGCGCGCTGCGAGCAGATGAACGTGCGATCTTCGACGCGCGCAACGTCGGACGGATCGGAACATGCAAGGTAGGAATTGGGACGCCTGGCGGGGTTGAGCTTCTTGAGGGTACCTGCTTCGACCATCTGCGCGCACAGGCGGTCGTATTCTTCCTGCGAGCCGTCGCACCAGACAACTTTGGCCGGCCTGGTCAGCGCGGCGATGCGCTGCACCCAGTCGATCAGCTTGCGGTGTTTGACCCACGTGGGCGCCTCGATAGCGGGCTGCCCTTCGAATGAAGGTTGATTCATCGACCTGTCTCCGTTTTGAAAGCAATGGAAAAACGGTACAAGCCCGAGGGACGCTGCATGCGAGAGGCATTCAATTCTGCACGCCAGCATGTCGATTTGTATCGATTTCACTGCCGGCGCACAATTGCGCAGATCGTCCTGGGCCACACAGCTTGCCAGGCGGAGGCGCGCTATCCACGAAGCTTCTGCAACCTTGTGTAAAGCGGCTTGCCTCAACACGCAACAAACTGCTAAAAACGTTGTCAATTCGCCTTCACGCAATACTGCTGTTCTTTTTCACGACAGCTTCTACGATAGGGCATTCAGCCAGACCAGCGTGTGAGCTAAGTAACATGCTGGGACAGTCAGCATAACATTCCGTTCGCACCATAGAGGTGCGTCGCAAAAAACATACCATGAAGATTGCCATCCTCGACGATTACCAGGACGCCGTCCGCAAGCTCGACTGCTTTCAAATGCTGGCCGACCACGAGGTAAAAGTTTTCAACAACACCGTGCGCGGTCTCGGTCAACTGGCAAGCCGTCTCGCCGAAGTCGATGCACTGGTTCTGATTCGCGAACGTACGCGCATCAACTCGCAACTGCTCGACAAGCTGCCGCGTTTGCGCATGATCAGCCAGACGGGCAAGGTCGCGAGCCACATCGATCTCGCGGCCTGTACCGAGCGCGGGATCGCCGTGCTCGAGGGCACGGGCTCGCCGGTCGCGCCGGCCGAGCTGACGTGGGCCCTCATCATGGCCGCTCAGCGCCGCATTCCGCAATACGTGGCAAACCTTAAGCAAGGCGCCTGGCAGCAGTCCGGGTTGAAGACGTCCGCGCTGCCGCCGAACTTCGGTTTGGGCCAGGTGCTGCACGGACAGACGCTCGGCATCTGGGGCTACGGCAAGATCGGCCGTCTGCTGGCCGGCTATGGCAAGGCGTTCGGCATGAAGGTGCTGATCTGGGGCCGCGAGCATTCGCGCGAAACGGCGCGCGCCGATGGTTACGGCGTCGCCGAAAGCCGGGAGGCGCTGTTCGAGACTAGCGACGTACTGTCGCTGCATCTTCGTCTGCATGACGACACGCACGGTATCGTCAAGCAGGAAGACCTGATGCGGATGAAGCCGACCGCGTTGCTCGTCAACACGAGCCGTGCCGAACTGCTCGAAGAAAACGCGCTGGTGAATGCGTTGTCGCATAACCGTCCGGGGATGGTCGCGATCGACGTCTACGAAAGCGAACCGATTCTGCAAGGCTATAGCCTGCTGCGCATGGAAAACGTGATCTGCACGCCGCACATCGGCTATGTGGAGCGCGAGAGCTACGAGCTGTATTTCAGCGCGGCGTTCAGGAATATTCTGGCGTTCGATACTGGCGATACCGCGAGTGTCGCGAATCCGGAAGCATTGCAAGGCGCACGGCGGAGGTGATTCGGCGGCGAGTCATCAGCGATGCGGCGTTTGACGGTGCGGCTTTCCCTGGTACAGGTGCGTCATATGTGGCGCTTCGTGTGTGAGGGCTGGTGTGTGTGAGGGCTGGCGTGCGTGAGGGCTGGCGTGCGTGAGGGCTGGCGTGCGTGACCGGATGCGCGCGGACCGATGAGCATCGCGAGAGCGCGCCGCCGCTCTCGCGGAACGCGCCGCATACACGGGAATCGGTCCGAAGGAGCCGTCCTGACTGATGACCATGGAGCGCTGCAACTCATTGCCGCTCAGCGCGCGTCGTTGGCCCCCGCCTCCATCAGCGCAGGGATCCGTTCAAGAAAGACTTCCCCATCCGCACGGCCGAGGTTGTACGCATGCACCATCTGCGATGGGCTCGTGTAATCCCAACTCGAAATCGGCACCTTGCGCGACGGCTGCACATATAGCCGTTGCTGCACGCCATGCGGCACGACGAACATCTGCGGCCGCGGATAAAGACGCGTAACCATCACGAGTACGTTGCCGGGCGTTTCGGCATCGAGCGCGCCGACCGGCACGTTATCGACCATGCCGCCGTCCAGCACCGGACGGCCATTGCGCCGCAGAATCGGCGTGAGCGGTGGAGTACTCGACGATTGCAGGATCAGATCCGCAAGCTCGTCGACGTTCGCGCAATCCTGCGCGCGCACGAATTCCGGATGGAAACCGAGCGTGCGGCCGAATGTCGGATGCAGCGTCTTGCGCACGTATTTTTCGATGTTGTACGCGATCAAGCCGGCGGCGACCGCGCTGCGCGCGCCGAGCCAGCGCGGCAGATGCGACACGCCGATGCGAATTTCCGGCGCATGCTCGAGCTTTGAAAATTTGTCGCCGTAGATATCGAGCAGCGCCTGCCGGTAGATCCGGTAATGCGGAAACACCGACTCGCCGCGCAGCAGATTGCCCCAATACGCATTGCGCGTGTTGTGACGCAGCGCGTCTTCGTAATAGCGCATGACCCAGTCCGAATCGCGCGTGTAGAGCATGCACGCGGTCGCGGCGCCGGCCGAAATACCGGTGATCACACGTGGACGGATATTGAGTTGCGGCTGTACGACGTCCCAGAAACCCGCCTGCCACCAGCAGCGGTTGCCGCCGCCGGCGAATACGACCTGATCGAACATGCTGCTTTTCCTTGCTTCCCTGCTTTTGCTTTTTGCCGCTGGGTTGGTTGTGACGACGGCCTGCTTCGGCCGGGCGGTCAGTCTAGCAGTGCGTAAGTGGTAGTGGCATGGACGGCCATGTTGCCGTGCTCGTCGAACAACTCGACTTCGCCAAATACGAGATTGCGGCCCATGCGCAGCACGCGCGCCTGAATCAGCACGTCGCCTTTGCGAACCGCGCGCATGAAGCTGATATTCAGCGACACCGTGCTCATCGGCTTGAAGCCGCCGAGCGCGGCGCTAATCGCGACGACCATCGCGGTATCCGCAGCCGCCATGAAAACCTGGCCGCTGATCATCCCGCCCGAGTGGCGCCATTCACCGGAAAACGGCAGACGCAGCGTCGCGCCCTCTTCGTCGGCCTTGACCGGCTTTAGCGTCAGCGCGCGGACCCATGGCGCGAGGACTCGGTCGAGCAGATCGGTAATCTCTTTGTCATCCATCGCAATCCCTGGTCGAACGCCGCGCGACGCTTCGCGCGGCCAAGTGTCCGCGACATGATACCGGGACGGCCGGATACGGCGATGTTTTCAAGATGGGGGGTTGTCGAGGGAAAACTCGAACCCGGACGATGTGAATTTTTTAATGAATTTGCTAGAGGGACTTGGCAATTTTGAAAACTTACTGCATAATCTCGCTTCTGTTGGGGCGTTAGCTCAGTTGGTAGAGCAGCGGACTCTTAATCCGTAGGTCGAGTGTTCGAGTCACTCACGCCCCACCAACAAATTCAAAGGGTTGCAGGCGAAAGCGCTGCAGCCCTTTTTTGTTTTTGCCGTCCATGTAACCGTGGTGCAACCGGATTTCGGCTATCACGACCCGCAGCGCGAGCGGCGTATATTGCAGGGCGCTGCGGCCGACCTATGCCAACTTCAGCGATTGCACGCTAAAGCTTGTTGAGTATGGCGGTTTGATGGGTGCGGCGGAATGGCGTGGACTGCGATTTTTGGGCTAACTGCCGAAACGGGTTGGCAGCAGAATTCACGGCACCATTTCTGTGGTCACGGCAATCATTACAAAATGCAAGCATCTTTTGATGGATTTGATCGACCTGCCAATGGATCGTGACAGTCACCGCGCCGCTCATTGCCAAAATCCGATCGAGGGAAAAGCAAGTTGAGTTCCGAAAAGTCTGGCCGCAATCCCTCGTCAAACTATATGGCTCGGCGAAAAGGGAAGTGGTGGGCGCATCGCACTGCGAGCCGAAGTGGAAATGTCGCTGGTGCTCAGATCGTCTGTTGCGTGGCAACGTTATGGCTTGGTTTCGGGTGTAACTGAAGCAGAATTCTTTAGGTACGTTGATCCGACGAGATCCGTACGCTGCCTGGCCTTGAAAAACGTTGAAGTAGTTCGTGATGCATCGGTGCGCGATTTGGGGGTCGCACGGCCACCGCAAAACTATATCTGTACAAGCCATTCATGAACTATCCATTCTCGGGGATTATCGTCAGGTATTCATCAAGCACGTTAAATACCGGGAAGAGCCGACAAGTGATCGATAAGCTTGTTGACCGTTTTCAAGAATTTCTGCTCGTCAACCGGAGCGTCCGCGAACACGTTCGCCCAGTCTTCACGAATCGCACGAATTGCCTGATTCAATTGTGCCCGTCCTTCATCGGTAATCTCGATACGCAATAGGCGGCGATCTCCTTCGTTGCGAGTATTGCGTACAAGATTGCGCTCGGCCATGCGCGCAACCGATCGGCTTAGCGAAGATTGCGGCAATTGCGTGAACTCGGCAATGCTATTGAGCGTACTGGGTCCCAACTGAGCAAGGCACAAATAGACGCGCCATTGTGCGATTGTCAACCCCGACGCATCCAGTACCGACGCGAGCATGACCTGTGTGACACGCGACAGTATCGCGAGGCGATGCGGAAGGAAGTTCATCAAGTCGAAATCGATCGCCGACGTGGCGTTGCTCGTTTCAGCCGTCTTCGGTTTTCTCATGGCGGGGAATCGATCGGTGGAGTGTCGAAACGCAACATTCTATCGCCCGGCCCAGCCGCTTCGACGGCGCCAGATAGCAGCGCGCGCGGAACTTCAACCCGCGCCGCTTTCTGCACGCGGAATGGATACGTCACTCGTGCATTTTCTTGAAGACGGGTGAAATGTTCGTCCACGCGCGCGGAGGCAGACTTTGATTCCATTCGTCATAACGGGCCTTCAACATCTGAACCATCCCAGGCTCTGCTTCCGCCAGATCACACTTCTCCGACGGGTCCTGTTCAAGGTTATACAGGCGGGCAATATCTCGCTTGGTCTCGAGATACAGCTTCCATTTCCCGATGCGCACCGCGGAGAAACCGGCGAGCTTCCAGAACAGCGCGTCGTGAGGCGCGTCGGGATTCGCGCCCGAAAGATACGGGAGCAGATTCTTGCCGTCGAGCGGCTGTGACGTGTCGGTCGAAACGCCGCATGCGGCGGCAACAGTCGGCAGAATGTCGAGCGTGCTGACCGGTTTCGTATAGGTTTGCCCTGCTTTCAGGCCGCTCGGCCACCTCATCATATAAGGCATCCGAATGCCGCCTTCCATCGTCGAGTACTTGCCGCCCGAGAATGGTGCGTTGCTGCCCGGCCGGCTCAGCGCGCAGCCGTTGTCGCTCACGAAAATCACAATCGTGTCATCGGCAATGCCGGCGTCATTCAGCTTGTCGAGCACCGCGCCAACCACATCGTCCTGCGCAAGCACGAGTGCGTTATAGGCGCGAACGGCAATGTTCGGAATGCTGCTCTTCAGCCGGTCGAAGTAGACACGCGGCACTTGAAGAGGCGGCACCGGCGCGTTCATCGCGAAGTACAACATGAACGGCTCGTCTTTGTTCTCGCCAATAAAATCCACGACCTGATCGCGGAAATAGTGCAGAAGATACTGGTCGACGGTCACCAGTTCGCCGTTCACCCGGATATTGTTTAGGCCTTCGCGTGTCCACGCGGTGTCGGTCGCTTCGTCGTGGAAGTCGACCTGGAGATTGACCATGTCCGGATCGTTGATGTTCGTGGCCTGAAGACTCGTGTTGCCATGAAACACAACGGAATGATCGAAGCCGCGGTTCTGCGGAAGGAACTCGTTGCCATGGCCAAGATGCCACTTGCCAATTACGCCGGTCCTGTAGCCGGCGGATTTGAACAGTTCACCGATGTTCTTTTCCGACAGAGGGATGCCACGGCGCAGAAACTCCGCCTCGCCTTGTAGCGGCGCGAGACTGCCATCTTCCTCGCGAACTTCGCGACGCTCCGGAAAGGCGCCGGATGACACTTGCTGCTCGAAGCCAAAACGCTGCTGATAGCGTCCGGTGATCAGGCCCGCGCGCGACGGGCTGCACAACGGCGCCGACGAATACCCGTCGGTAAATCGCACGCCGTCGCGGCCGATGCTGTCGATATGCCGGGTTTCGATCAACTGATTGCCATAACTCGACAGATCGCCATAACCCATATCGTCCGCGAGAATGATCACAACATTGGGGCGACGCCCCGGAGACTTCACAGGCTGAATAATATTGCTCATCGTAGGTTTCCTGAACGGTTGGAAAGCATGGATTGCGAGATGCCAATGGACTCGCCACCGCGCCCGGCGCCCGGGATGCCCGGAGCCGAAGAAGTACCTTCGGATGACATCGCCATACAATGGATGCTAGCATATGCACGTGCATATGCAAGAGCATTTAATGTTTGAGGTGCGAGCGGACTGCAATCCGGTAAGCGCGTGTATTGCGTCATGCATGACTGATTTGTCTGGAGGAAATCATGAGATCGTTGGCCAGTGATGTACCGGTCGGCATGAAGCGGATCGAAGGCGGCGTGTTCAGGATGGGCAGCGAGCGGTTCTATCCCGAGGAGGTGCCGGTACGCAAAGTTCGGGTCGGTTCGTTCCTGATCGACGAAACGCCGGTCACCAACGCGCAGTTTTCGCGCTTTGTCAGCGAGACTGGCTACGTGACGGTTGCCGAACTGCCACCCTCGCCTGCCGACTACCCGGGTCTCCCAGCAGACGTGTCTCTGGCCGGTTCGAGCGTGTTCATCCCGCCAGGCGCTGATGGGCAGTACAACCGGCATCTGCCGTGGTGGCAGTTCGTGTCGGGCGCGCACTGGCGATGCCCGATGGGCGCCAGCAGCGATATTCGCGATCTTGACGATCACCCTGTGGTACATATTGCTTACGAAGACGCGCGAGCGTATGCGGCATGGTCCGGCAAGGCGTTGCCGAGTGAAGCCGAATGGGAATACGCCGCGCGCGGCGGACTGGACGGAGCGGAATTCGCCTGGGGCGATGAGCTTGCGCCAGATGGCAGGATGCTCGCCAATTACTGGCAGGGTGAGTTCCCCTATTCGAACCTGCTGCTCGACGGATGGGAGCGAACATCGCCAGTCGGCATCTATCCGCCTAACGGATACGGGCTGTTCGACATGATCGGCAACGTGTGGGAATGGACCGACGACTGGTGGACACTGCCCGACGCATTGACGGCGGGCGGCAAAAGTTGCTGCGCACGCCCGGATCCGCGTGGCGGCGACGAGACGGGAAGCTATGACGCACTCGATCCCGTTCGCGTCCCTCGCAAAGTGATCAAGGGTGGCTCGCACCTGTGCGCACCGAATTATTGCCAGCGGTACCGCCCGGCCGCGCGGCACCCTCAGGCGATTGACACAGGTACGAGCCATATCGGTTTCCGGTGCGTCATCCGGCTCGATTGAGCAGCAGACGCTTCAGAAGCGAACGCGCAACCCCGTGCCGACACCGATCTGGTAGGTGCGGTTGGGGAGTTCGCCAGCGGCCGCGCCGGTCACCCGGTTGACATCGGCGGTGGCATAAATCGTCGTGCGCTTCGACAACGCATAGTCGAGCAACGTAACGAACGCGTAGCGCTTTCCGTCACCAGCCGAGCCCGGTGCCGAAAGAATGTGGCTTGCGGTGTCGTAGTAGAACGCGTTGGTCCAGCGCACCGACGGCGTGAATTGAAAAGCGGCGCCAGCAACGAACGCATTGTCCTTTCGTGGATTCACGCTGCTGGAAATCGCCGTGTTGCCGTTCAGGAAGGCGTCGACGGAGCCGGTCTCGTCGGTGCTGTGGTAATAGCCCAGCCAGAATTCCGGCAGGCCGGCACGGTAACGAAGCTGGACGTTGTACGAGGTCTGCTTGAAGCCTGCTGCATTGTAGGTTTCGACATATCCCGCCTCCGCGCCGATCGGGCTTGGATCGTACGCAATAGATACGCCCTTCATCGCGCTGCCGGAGAAATTACCGGCGAGGTTGCCGAATCCGTAAGCCGCGCTGGCCGACAGCCCGCCGCTGCGATAGCGGTACGTCACCGTATTGTTTTCGCCGCGCAAAAAGCCCGAAAACGCGAGTGGCAACCAGGCGTTTTGCTTGTAGTTGCCCACAGTCAGCGGGTCCCACCCTTCAATCAGATGCTGATAAACCGGGTTGTTCTGCTGGCCGGCGGTAACCGTGCCGTACGTCTTGCTGCTCAAGCCGACATACGCGAACCGGTTGAACAACACGCCATCGCTTGAGAGAGCACCGGTAGGAGCGCTGAATCCGGACTCGAGCCGAAAGATCGCCGCCAATCCGCCTCCGAGATCTTCATTGCCGATCAGCCCCCAACGGCTTTGGGTGATCGCGCCGTTGGTGAGCTGCCATTGACTACCACCCTTGGCAGTAGCGGCGTTCAAATACCGGAGGCTGACGTCGGCAACGCCGTATAACGTTACGGAGGACTGAGCGTGGGCAAGCGTGGGCAATGAGACCAGCAAAACGCCGGCCCACCCGTAGTAGCGATTGTTCATGGTCGATATGGCCGGCCTCGGGGCCGGACGTAGAGGTGAACGAAGCGAGGGGAAACGGGGTGATTAGTGCAGCCGCGTGCGTAGGTGCCCAGGCGTTTCGTCGCCTGCTGGTTGCGCGGTGCTTTGCCGCTCGGCCGTGTCAGATGTATCTGAGGCGAAGAGAGCGCGCGACGGAATCAGGCACGAGCAGATCAGGCTGAGGATCATGCCCGCTGTCGCGTAGTAGCCCGGCATCAGATCGTTGCCGGTCTGCGCGACGAGCCACGTGATCACGAACGGTGCCGTACCGCCGAACAGCGTGACCGCGAGGTTGTAGGTAACGGACAGGCCGCGCGAGCGTACCGTGGTCGGGAACAGTTCGGCCAGCGCGGTCGGCGTGGCAGCGTTCACGATCTGCGTGAGCACGCTGATAAACAGTTCGATCGTGAGCAGCGTCGCAAAGCTGGGGGACGCATGCAACCAGATCAGGCAAGGCACGACGGCGATCGCGTTGGCGAGGCAACCGTAGATCATCGTATTGCGCCGGCCCCAGCGGTCCGCAAGCATGCCGAAGAAAGGCGTGGTGACGATCCGCACGACACCAGATAGCGCGACCGCGAGAAACGCCGATTGCGCGGTGAGGTGAAGCGACCTGGTCGCGTAGACCGGCATGTACACGTTGAAGAAAACCTGGACAACGTTGATGCCAACTGACATGCCAACGCCGATGAGGTTGGCTTTCGGATATCGTCCGAGAAATTGCATGAACGTGATGCTGCCGTTTTTCTGGACCGCCTTAGTGAATTCGGCGGATTCCCCCACATTGCTTCGAATGTACAAACCGATCGGCGCAAGCAGCAGACCGAGCGCGAACGGGAGCCGCCATCCCCAACTGTCGAGTTGGGCCGGGCTAAGGAATTCGGTGATCAGGAAGCCGCAAGCCGCAGCCAGCGTGCCGGCAACGGCCTGCGACATCAGCATGAAACTGCCGAACAGCCCCTTCTTTTCCTTAGGCGCATGCTCGATCAGCATCGCGGTGCCGCAGCCAAATTCGCCGCCGGCTGAGATGCCCTGCAGGACCCGGGCGATGACGATCAGCACCGTCGCGCCAATGCCGATTGTCTGGTAAGTGGGCGCGAAGGTGATCATGCATGTCGACACGCTCATCAGCATCATCACCAGGAACAGCGCGCGGCGGCGGCCGTTGCGGTCCGCATAGGCACCGAGCAGGACTGCGCCAAGCGGCCGTGCGAGAAACGAAACGCCGAACGTGGCCGTCGACAACAACAGGCCGCTCGCCATGCCGTTCGACGGAAAAAAGTGCTTCGAGATAATACCCATCAGGTAACCGAACGAAATGAAATCGAACCATTCCATGACGTTGCCGATGGTCGATGCCATCACAATCCGGCTGTGCTGTATCGCTTTGTTCATACCAGACCTTTAAATTTGACCTGAGTAGAGAGTGCTCGAGGAGCGTAACGGGAAGATTGATTCGGACCGTCCACGCACAGTTTGCTTTCATCCACGCGAGAACATTACGCGACGGCAACACAAAATAAAAATCATAAGATCGCATTGATCGATCATTTTTTCGCATGCATCAAAGAGGACTCTTTCGCAGCGCAGACATACGTGTTTTCCCGTACTTAAACGATGCTTGAGCCTCCGAATTCACGCAATGACAGGCGTGCCGGCGATGCTTTTCTCTGAAGAAAAGCACGTTGGCGATGTGCTTTTGTTTGAGCCGGAGTTAGACTTGCACGTATGCCGGTCGGCGTTGCGGGAGCGCCCGAGTGCCGAGACCGGCCTTTGACCAATCAGGTCCCTCGATGGCAACCGAATTGTCCAGCCCGGATACCGTGCCGGGTCTGTCGCACATGCGGCTGAAGATTCGCCATATGCAACTCGTGCTGGCGCTGAATACAACGGGGAGTCTGCGCAAGGCGGCTGAAATGCTGAATCTCACGCAACCCGGTGCGACACGCATTCTGCAGGAGCTTGAGTCGGCACTGGATGTTCAATTATACGAACGCTCGCATCACGGTTTGATGCCGACCGCCTTCGGGCTGGAAGTCACCCGTCGCGTGCGGGCCGTTCTTGCCGACGTGCAAGGCATACAGGACGTGGTCGATGCACTGAGGCTTGGTCAGGCCGGTACGTTACGCATCGGCACGATTGCTTCGGTGGCGCCTGTCATTCTGTCGCGCGGTATCGCGACGCTCAAGCAGTTGAGCCCAACGCTGCATATCGAAGTTCGCGAGGGCGACAACAACGCGCTCCTCAGTGAATTACGCGCCGGCGCGCTCGACATCGTGCTCGGGCGCGTGACCGTTCATCACGCAGCGCAAGATCTTTGGCGCGAGCCGATCTACGAGGAGCACTTCTCCGTAGTTTGCGATGCGGATCATCCGATAGCGAATGCTCGGCGAAAGGTGTCCATTGCCGAGTTGCTGGGATGGCCGTGGATTTTACCGTTGGAAAACGCACCGTTACGGCACGCTATCGAAACGCAATTCGCGCTCGCCGGTCAGAATACGCCGGCAAACGTGATCGAATCAGCGTCTGTAATGACGAATCTCACGCTCATCAAGGAAATGCCGGCGTTCGCCGTGATGACGCGCAGCATCGCCGAATACTTTGCGGCGCGGCAGCTCATCAAGATTGTCCAGTGCGACCTGCATCTCGGAGCGGGTGGAGGTGTCGCATACTTCCGGCGCAGGGAAGATACGTTGAGCGGCCCAACCGCAAAGCTGCTGCATAGCATGTGTACCGCTAACGCCTGAATCCTCGCGCACGCGAGTCTTACGATGACGATGCGGTACGCTCACCTGAGTCCAGACCACCTCGAAGAAGCCAACAGGTATAACGCGCTACTCAAAATCAATATACCCAGCATGGGTCATTTCGCAATATGCAATAAATTCAAGCAAAAAACCCAGCCTTCACGGCTGGGCTTTTTGCTTTCCGGGGGCTCGAGTAGCCACCGCATAGGCAGATTCGGCCAATACCAATCCACCTCATGGACATCACCCCTCCCTGCACGGTCCCAATCCACGAGAATCGCTCCAATAACGACGCTGAAAAACTGACTGGCCCCGACCGGCCCCCGGTTTTACTACGAAGCGAAGTTAGAACTGAGTAAAAAAACTCTTGCCTTTCATGCTGGCTACAATAGCATCGCCCAATGTGGCTGAGTAGCGTGGCCCGTTTTGCCGCACAAAGATTGCGCCGGTCTTCCACGGAAATTCGCGCAGCGAAAAGAACCGTGAGTACGCGCTTCGAACTCGACGGTCGGCACAATGAGCGATTTGAGAGCAACAATTCGACGGATGCGCAAACGCAATCAATGGATTCCCGAATACGCACGGACTGCACATATCGAGTGGCATGGCTCCCGGGTGTTAATTCGCGACGTGCGTAATTTCACCTATCGGACCCGCGACGATTGTATTCCCGGCTACTACGATGCCGAGTATGAAATCGGTGCGGTCAGATCGGTCGATCTCGTGGTGTCCCGATGGACAACCGAGGCAATAGCGCACGTGTTTCTGAGCTTCGGCTTTTGCGATGGCCGCTATCTGGCGATCTCTATCGAAACCCGCCGGCGACAAGGGCAGCGATATTCGCCGTACAAAGGCTTTTTGCCGCTCTACGATCTTGTTTATGTAGTGGCCGACGAACGCGATCTGCTCGGTGTACGTACCGATATTCGCCGGGAACGCGTACATCTGTTTCGCGCGGACCTCATGCCGGCAACCGCGGGGGCGCTTCTCGTCGAATATCTGAACCGGATTAAAAAGCTCGATGGACAACCCGAGTTCTACAACACGCTATTCAACAACTGTACAACCAACATCCTGCGTCATATAAAGGCTATCGCACCGAATATCCGCTATAGCTGGAAAGTACTTCTCAGCGGATACGCGGATCGATACGGGTATGAGCTTGGTTTACTCGACCGCTCGTTGCCTTTCGAAGCGCTCAAGGGGAAATGCCTGATCGAGAGAGCAGCGGATGCAACGATTGAATCCGACTTCTCGAAAGACATTCGCAAGCGGCTTCACCTCGGGCAGATCGCGCCCAGTTCCGGGCCGGAACGACAGTCCGACATCGATCATGTCGACGGCAACATGGAAGACGTCCATTCGAAAAGAGGCACGGAATAATTATGGTAAGGCTGGTACTACTCCTTCTTGGCGTTGCTTATCTACGCAAACGCGCTCGCGCCATTTTCCTGATCGGTACGATCTGGATCGTCGCCGGCCTTGCTATCTTCATCGACGCGACGCGCGGGGCGCATCACTTCCCGATCACCTTTTTCGCGTGGCTATTTCTGGCGGAAGGACTGGCAACGCTCGCAGTCGCCTGGACCGGCGTTGGCGGACAACGCGCGTTAAGGTACGTCAAGGGCTTTGCTGTCGTAGGTGCGTCCGGCCTGATATTTGCCGGGCACCATCACGGCAATTTCATTCTGTCGATGATCTTCGGTACGCTCTTTCTCGTCGATGGACTTCTGCAATGCATATCGGGCTGGATCGTCCGCTACCGCCGCTGGAAGATCGCTTTTTCGTGGGGTGTGGCTGAAATCCTTATCGCCGTTTTCTTTTACCAGCCCTATCCGACCCATTACGTCGGTACGTTGCCGTATGCCTTGAGCCTGTTCCTGTTCTTCGGCGGCCTGAACATGATCTCGCTCGCATTCCGTGTGCGACGCCTCGCCAGCAACCCCGCATTGCGCCGTTCGAAACGGTCCGTGCTGCTACCGGATGTCGACGCCGCCGAAAACAGCCGCGTTTTCGATCGCACCGAATGGGACGGTCCGCCGGAGATGAACGAGCAGGCCCTCACCATTCATGTCTGGACACCCTCCGGATCATCCAGAGCACCGGCCCAGCACCATCCGGTGATCGACCGCTATATCGCCGCGGTCGATGCCAATGGCGTCATATCAACCGGCCACGCGGCGCTCGAATCCCCCGAAGGCGTCTACATCAGTCTCTATCCCGGCGTCGAAATCGATCGCTCACCGGACGAGTTCGGCCGTATCCTGCGGGCCACCGCTGACAACAACGTTCCCGGCCTGTTTCAGCCCGACTATGCGACTGAATCGAAGGCGTGGTGTCCTTCGACCGTTCGCGTCAGGATCCGCAATTACGATGCGGCCAAACTTCAAACGTTCTGGGAGCAATACAGGCGCAATACCAACTACAACCTGACTCACCGGAATTGCTCGAGTAGCGTTGCATACGCGCTCGAAGCAGCACTGGACGGCGCGGTAGGCAGACTGCGCGGCGATCATGCGGGCTGGGGCGCGTTCCTTCGCGTACTCGTTACGCCGGAGCTCTGGGTCGCCGCGCAGCTCCGCAAACGCGCGGTCACAATGGCCTGGACGCCGGGCCTGACGCTCGATTACGCACGGGCGCTGAGCATGCTCGCCGATCCACGCCCCTTTGCGTGGTGGAAAGCTGCCCGGATCGCGATCGGCACGCTGTTCCATCAAAAAAACGTGTGGCGCAGGCAGGATATGCACCGATGATGCAGGCGCAACGAACGTTCACGCGACTACTTCGCGCTCACGTCGATATCGCCGAGATACTTCGCGGCCAGCGTCTTCACCGTGCCGTCGGCCTGCACTTTCGCGATCGCCGCATTCAACTGATCGCGCAGCGCGGTATTGCCCTTGCGGATCCCGTAGGCGATGCCGCTGCCGAGAATCTTGTCGTCACGCACCGGCTGACCGACGAACGCATAGTCCTTGCCCTCCGGCTTCGACAGAAAACCGGTCTGTCCCGCGGGCGCGAGCACCAGCGTGCCATCGAGACGGCCCGCGGTCAGATCCGCGTACACCTGGTTCTGGTCCTGATACGGCATCACGATGACGCCGGCCGGCTCCCAGTGCACTTTCGCGAAAGTCTCCTGAATCGAGCCCTGCAACACGCCGATGTGCTTGCCCTTCAGCGACGCCGGTGTCGGCAGCAGGCCGCTATCGCGCCGCGCGATCAACTGCGTCGGCACGCGATAGACGACCGTCGTGAAATCGATCGCCTGGCGGCGCTGCTCGGTCGCGTTCATCGCCGAATTGATCGCGTCGAACTTGCGGCCCTGCAGCGCGGGAATCAGGCCATCGAACGAGGTTTCGACCCACTGGCACTTCATATGCGCGGCCGCGCAAACCGCATTGCCCACGTCGATATCGAGCCCCTGCAACTGGCCGCCCGGGCCTTTCGATTCGAACGGCGGGTACTGCGCTTCGAGTCCGAAACGCAGTGTCGCGGGATCGGCGGCGCTCGCGGAAAACGACGCCGCAAGCGATGTGCATGCGCAGGCGAGCGCCAGCAGAGACTTGAGCAATTTCATGGCAGATCCCTTCTTGGTTCGAATGCTTCGATAACTTTGCTTCGGTGGTTTCGGGTACGTCGACTGCATCGTCAAGCGCTTTTTTGTTTCACCTCGCATAACGACCCGGCGATCATACTGCGTCCCACAGCGAAGCTTTTTAACAAGGCTGGCACGGATGCACGCTCAGATCTCGCACAAGCGCCGCGCGCCTTCGATCAGCGTCGCGTCGTCCTTCGAGAAGCACAGCCGGATCAGCCCGGAATCGGTGCCGTCGGTATAGAACGCCGACAGCGGAATCGTCGCGACGCGCGCATCGCGAATCAGGCGCAGCACGAAATCGCTGTCGCTTTCATCGGAGAAACCGCGAAAGCGCGCGAGCATGAAGAAGCTGCCTTCGCTCGGCAACAGTTCGAAACGCGATTCGCGCAGTGCATGCGCGAGCAGATCGCGCTTCCGCTGATAGAAACCGGACAGGCCGAGATAACTGTCGCGATTCGCGAGCGCTTCCGCGAACGCGTACTGCATCGGCGTGTCGGCGGAAAACACCATGAACTGATGGATCTTGCGGATCTCGTCCATCAGCGCGGCGGGCGCGAGGCAGTAGCCGACGCGCCAGCCGGTCACGTGATACGACTTGCCGAACGACGACACGATCACGCTGCGCTCGGCCAGCTCCGCATGGCACGCCATGCTCTGATGCTTCGCGCCGTCGAACACCACGTGCTCGTAGACCTCGTCGGCCAGAATCACGATATCGGTATTGCGCGTCAGCGCTTTCAGCCGCTCGATATCGGCGTCGCTGAAAATCGTCGCGGTCGGATTGTGCGGCGTGTTGACGATGATCATGCGCGTCTTCGGCGTGATCGCGGCGGCGACTTCGTCCCAGTTCACGCGGAAGTCCGCAAGCGACAGCTTGATCGCGATCGGCGTCGCGCCCTGCAAACGCACGATCGGGCCATAGCTATCGAATGACGGCTCGAAGTAGATCACTTCGTCGCCCGGATGCACGAGCGCGCTGATCGTCGAATACAGCCCTTCGCTCGCGCTGCCCATCACGGTCACTTCGCTGGCGGGGTCGTAGCGCACGCCGTACAGCGTTTCGATTTTCTCCGCGAGCGCGTCGCGCAGCGGGGCGATGCCGGCCATCGGCGCGTACTGGTTGTGGCCGGCGCGCATCGCCCGTGTGACGCCATCGACGAGCTTCGGGTCCGGCGCGAAATTGGGCGCGCCTTGCGACAGGTTCAGCGCGTCGTATTGGGCGGCCAACTGGCCGATCACGGTAAAAATGGTGGTGCCGACGTCCGGCAGTTTCGAGCGGGCTTGCATGGCGCTCTGCATAAGACTTTCTCCGTTTCTTCAGCCGGCAGCGGCCGCGCGAACGGCGGCTGCGGGCAGGTCCTTCCAGTCTGGTGATTAAGCATCAGCGGAAGAACCGCTACAAACGAATCTTTGTCATGCGAGGCATGCGTTTTCGTCATGGCTCGGGCGAGGGCGCTGTGCAACGGGAGCATCCAGTCCGGATATGCCTTTCGGGCACGCAATGGGCACGCTGACGAATGCGGAAAATGGCACAGGTATGACGGAATGTGATGCGGGGCGCACATGTGGAAACGGCCGCGGGTGCGGCCGTTTTGCGAATTGCCGAAGCTCGCGAGGCTCCGAATTCATGAGGTTTCTTCGGGCCGATCAGGCGTCGTCCATCAGACGGACCTTGACCTTGCGGCCCTTCAGCTTGCCCGCGCTGAGCCGGCGCACCGCCTCGCGCGCGATACTGCGCTCGACCGCCACATAGGTCGACATATCGGTCACGTTGATCTTGCCGATCTGCGCGCCTTCGAAACCGGCGTCGCCGGTCAGCGCACCGAGCACGTCGCCGGGACGGATCTTGTCCTTGCGGCCGCCGAGGATTTGCAGCGTTTCCATCGGCGGCAGCAGCGGCCCGTCGCTGGCGGCCTTCAACTCGGCGAGCTTGTGCCATTCGACGTCGCGCCTCTGCGCCTGTTCGATCCCGCCGACCCGGCCCATTTCGTCCATGCTCGCGAGACTCAGCGCCCAGCCGTCCTGATCGGCGCGGCCGGTGCGGCCGATACGGTGCACGTGCACTTCCGGGTCCGGCGTCACGTCGACGTTGATCACCGCTTCGAGTTGCGCGATATCGAGACCGCGCGCGGCGACGTCGGTCGCGACCAGCACCGAGCAACTGCGGTTCGCGAACTGGATCAGCACCTGATCGCGCTCGCGCTGATCGAGTTCGCCATGCAGCGCGAGCGCGTGAAAGCCCTGCGCGCGCAGCACGTCGAGCAGATCGCGACATTGCTGCCTGGTGTTGCAAAACGCGATCGTGCTGACCGGCTGGTAGTGGTTCAGCAGCAAGCCGACCGCGTGCAGACGCTCGTCTTCGGTCACTTCATAAAAGCGCTGACGGATCTTGCTGTCGTCATGCCGCTCGGCCAGCTTGATTTCCTTCGGGTTGCGCAGGAATTGCTGGCTCAGCTTCGCGATGCCTTCGGGGTAGGTCGCCGAAAACAGCAGCGTCTGGCGCTCTTTCGGGCATTGCCTTGCGACTTTCGCGATGTCGTCGAAGAAACCCATGTCGAGCATGCGGTCGGCTTCGTCGAGCACCAGCGTGTTCAGCGAGCGCAACACGAACGTGCCGCGTTCGAGGTGATCCATGATGCGGCCCGGCGTGCCGACCACGATATGCGCGCCGTGTTCGAGGCTCGCCGTCTGCGGACGCATCGGCGTGCCGCCGCACAACGTCAGCACCTTGATGTTTTCTTCCGCGCGCGCGAGACGGCGGATTTCCTGCGTGACCTGATCGGCGAGTTCGCGCGTCGGGCACAGCACCATCGCCTGAGTGTCGAAGTTGCGCGAATCGAGGCGCGCCAGCAGCGCCAGCGAAAACGCCGCGGTCTTGCCGCTGCCGGTTTTCGCCTGCGCGATCAGATCCTGGCCGGCGAGCGCGACCGGCAGGCTCGCGGCCTGGATCGGCGTCATCTCGACGTAGCCGAGTTGCGTCAGGTTCGCGAGCGTGGCGGGCGGCAGCGGCAGTTCGCTGAACGCGGCGCCGGCGCGGGTGGGACCGGTGGAGGGACTATTCATGAGGTTGTCGTGGGAAACACGGTCGGGTCGGAAAGCTCGGTCGAGAAGCGCAATTACTCGGCCATCGGGCCCTGCTCGGGGCGGCCGGTCAGCTGTTCGTACAACACGGAGCCGTCGTCGCCTTCGAAACGCTCGACGTAATTGCGCGCGCCGCACAGCGGGCAGCGGAACAGCAGCCCCTGCCCTTCGTTCTTGATGACGACGTCGGATTGCTCCCACTGCGCGCCGCAGGACTGGTTTCTACAGGTGAACACGTTGATTCTCCAACTGGAATTTTTTCGATGATCGGGTGGCAAGGCCGCGTGCGCGGCCTTGCCATGTTTGGGTAACTGTTGCTCGCTACACGTCGAACTGCGACTGCTTCGTGTCACTGCGAGTGGCGACGCTCGGCCATCAACCACTCGCAATGCCCGCCGCCGCGTCAGCCGAGGTGCGTATGCCGCGGACGCGGCACCGCCACATCCATATCGGTCAGGCCGTGCACGATTCCGCAGTCCTCGACCGGATGCTCGCCGTGGCATTGGTCGCGCAGCGTGGTCAGTTGCGCTTTCAGCTGCTGCAGCTCTTCGATGCGCATGTCGACGTGCGCGACGTGCTCGTCGATCAGCGCATGCATGCCGCCGCAGCCGTTCGCCGGCGCGTCGGTCAGACGCAGCAATGCGCGAATTTCGTCGTGGGTCATATCGAGCGCGCGACAGTTGCGGATAAAACGCAGGCGCTCGACGTGCTTTGCCGTGTAACTGCGGTAATTGGCTTCGGTGCGCTCCGCCTCGGGCAGCAGGCGCTCTTTTTCGTAGAAACGGATGGTTTCGGTCGTGCAATGGGCGATTTTCGCCAATTCACCGATTTTCATGGACCCTCCCTCCACGCGGCCTTGACCTTGTAGTGGCTTCAAGGTGTTTACTAGACCACAAATCGTAAGAGGAAGCCACTATGCGTGATGTTCGTCGACCGGAAGTTGAGCGTTTGGAGACGGGGGGGAGTTGCGCGCTGGGGGATGATGGCGGGCGGGGACGGGGGTATGGCCAGGGGCGGGATGCGAGCGAAGATGGCCGGGATCGCGCGGTGGCGTTCGATGGTCGGGAAAGGTCCGCTGAGGGCGGGGACGGTCGGCGGGAAGATCGCGGGCTTAACCATGGCCAGCAGCGCGGCGGATGCGGCCATGAGCGCGGACGCGAAAACGTGCGGGAACATGGCAGCGGACGCCGCCACGATCACAGACAAGCCGAGCATGTGGACGGGCACGACGCCGGGCACGAACACGGCTGCGCCCACGATCACAGCCATTCCGAGCACGAAGCCAGCCCGTCGGACCATGCTCACGACGACTCTCACAATCGCACCCACACCCACGCCGAAGACGCCTGCTGCGGCTCCCATGCCGCCGCGCCGATCCCGCTCGCGCTGCCGCGCTCCGAAGCCGTCGGCGACGATCTGCGCACCGCGATCCGCATCATGCAGATGGACTGTCCGACCGAGGAAGCGCTGATTCGCAAAAAGCTCGGCCGGATGCCGGCTGTGCGCAGCATGGATTTCAACCTGATGCAGCGGGTGCTGACCGTGGTCCACGCACCCGACGCGCTCGAGCCGGTGCTCGCCGCGCTGCGCTCGCTCGACTTCACGCCAGAACTGGCCGCTGATGCCGCCGATGCAAACCGGGCCGGCGCGTCCGCGGCAGCCGGAGCGCCGCACAAACCGTGGTGGCCCTTGATCATCGCCGCCGTTGTCGCGGCGGCATCAGAAGCCGCTGGCTGGCTCGGCGCTCCCACCTGGGCCGTGGCGGCCTTGGCAATCGTCGCGATCGCCACCTGCGGCCTCACGACCTATCGCAAGGGCTGGATCGCGCTGCGCAACCTGAATCTGAACATCAACGCGCTGATGAGCATCGCGGTCACCGGCGCAGCGCTGCTCGGCCAGTGGCCTGAAGCGGCGATGGTGATGGTGCTGTTCACGATCGCCGAACTGATCGAGGCGAAATCGCTCGACCGCGCGCGCAATGCGATCGAAGGGCTGATGCAACTGACGCCCGAACAGGCAAGCGTGCAGCAGCCCGACGGCGCGTGGCTGCTCGTGCGCGTCGACACGATCGCGCCCGGCGCACTGGTACGCGTGAAACCGGGCGAGCGAATCGCGCTCGACGGCGAGATCGTCGCGGGTCGATCGAGCGTCGATCAGGCGCCGATCACCGGCGAAAGCCTGCCGATCGATAAAGCCGTCGGCGACGCCGTGTTCGCCGGCACGATCAATCAAAGCGGCTCGTTCGACTATCGCGTGACGGCCGCGGCGGGCAATACGACGCTCGCGCGCATCATCCACGCAGTCGAGCAGGCGCAGGGCACGAAGGCGCCGACGCAGCGCTTCGTCGATCAATTCGCGCGCGTCTATACGCCGATCGTGTTTGCGATCGCGCTCGCGGTTGCGGTCGTGCCGCCGCTTTTTGGCGGTGCGTGGCATGAGTGGGTCTACAAGGCGCTGGTGCTGCTGGTGATCGCGTGTCCGTGCGCGCTGGTGATTTCGACGCCGGTGACGATCGTCAGCGGGCTTGCCGCTGCGGCGCGCAAGGGGATTCTGATCAAGGGCGGCGTTTATCTCGAACAGGGCCGCAAGCTCAGCCGGCTCGCGCTCGATAAGACCGGGACGATTACGCATGGGAAGCCGGTGCTGGTGGGGTTCGAGGTGGTGGTTGATGCGGTTGGTGTTGTTGCCGGCGTGGGTGCGGATGTGGGCGGCGTTGGTTCGGTCGATCGTAGTGCCAGTGCCGGCGCCGTTGGTGGGGGCGGTGCCGTTCGCGTTGGCGGCGTTAGCAAGCTGAGCGTTGGCCCCGGTATTCGCAGCGAAGGCGACTTGCGCAACGCCACTAGCGACACCAACGCCCTGCACTACCGCACGCTCGCTGCCAGCCTCGCGGGCCGCTCCGATCATCCGGTGTCGATGGCGATTGCCGCTGCGGCCAATGACGATGGCATCGAGCACCTGCACGTCGATGCCTTCGAAGCATTAGCCGGCCGCGGCGTGCGCGGCGACATCGACGGCGCCGCCTACTGGCTCGGCAATCATCGTCTGATCGAAGAGCTCGGCCGCTGCTCGCCGCAACTCGAAGCGCGCCTCGCCGCACTGGAATCGCAGGGCCAAACCGTCGTGATGCTCGCCGACGCGCAACGCGTGTTGGCGCTATTCGCGGTCGCCGACACCGTGAAGGACACGAGCCGCGCCGCCGTCGCCGAATTGCGGCGGCTCGGCGTCGGCATCACGATGCTGACCGGCGACAACCGCCACACCGCCGAGGCGATCGCGCGCCAGGTCGGCGTCGATGAAGCGCGCGGCGATCAGTTGCCGGAGGACAAGCTCGACGCGCTCACGCAATGGTCATCGGCTGGCGCGACGGTCGGGATGGTCGGCGACGGCATCAACGATGCGCCCGCGCTCGCGCGCGCCGACATCGGCTTCGCGATGGGCGCGATGGGCACCGACACCGCGATCGAAACCGCCGACGTCGCGTTGATGGACGACGACCTGCGCAAGATTCCGGCGTTCATCCGGCTATCGAAGGCGACGCATGCGGCGCTGGTGCAGAACATCGCGCTTGCGCTGGGGATCAAGAGCGTGTTTCTGGTGCTGACGCTGATGGGGTTTGGGACGATGTGGATGGCGGTGTTCGCGGATGTCGGCGCGAGTTTGCTGGTGGTGGGAAATGGGTTGAGGTTGTTGCGGAAGTAGACCTGCCGTCAGGGAAACGGCCTTCTGCACGATTCAGGTCGGCGCCGCGCTGGAATCCGAGTCGTCACTCACCGCTAGGTGCGCCGGGGTGCTTTCCAGGAACGCATCGCTATCGTCTTTCAAACCGACACCGGTGAGCCCGAGCTTGCGCGCCTGCGTCAGCAGATAGTGCAGCTTGTGCGCGGCCAACGGATAGTCGAGCCCTTCGGGACGCACGTTCGAAATGCAGTTGCGCTGCGCGTCGCTGCAACCCGTTTTCGGCGCGTAAGTGATGTAGATGCCGAGACTATCCGGCGAACTCAAACCCGGCCGCTCGCCGATCAGCATCACGACGATTTTCGCGTTCAGCACCTCGCCGATTTCATCGCCAAGCGCGACGCGAGCCTGACGCGCGACTATCACCGGACCGATGTTCCAATCCTCTTTGAGCATGGGCCTCACTGCTTGCAGCAGCGGAACCGCCTGCTTCGACGCGGCGAACGCCGACAGACCATCGCCGATCACGAACACCACATCGTCGGCTTGCGCGGGCTTTTGCCTTTGCGCGAGCGCTCGATGGCTCTCATCCGATAGCCGCCGTCCCAGATCAGGCCGCCGCAAATAATGCTCGCGATCCGGCGCCGCGCTATGCACGTCGATCGATTCAAACCCTTGCGCGCGTAACGCGTCGTGCAGCGCCTGCGCATCGAGCGGATGATGCACCGCGTCGCGCGCCTGCGCATGCGCGAGATTGAACGCGAGCAACGGCGCGGTCGGCAGACTATTGCCCGCGCGTCCCAATGCAATCCGCGCCTGAGTGAACTGGCGCAGCGCGTTCCACGGATCCTGATCGAGCGAGTCGTTCATGCGATCCCCATCCAGTCGCGCGCGCGTTCGAGCAGCGGTTGCCGCGCGGACGCGCCGAGCAACGCGCCGCGTGCATCGATGATCTGCATCGACTCCAGCCATTCCTCGAACTCGGGCGCGCGCCGCAAGCCGAGCACGTCGCGCACGTACAACGCGTCATGGAACGACGTGCTTTGATAGTTGAGCATCACGTCGTCGGCGCCCGGCACGCCCATGATGAAATTGATGCCCGCGACGCCGAGCAGCGTCAGCAGATTGTCCATGTCGTCCTGATCGGCTTCCGCGTGGTTCGTGTAGCAGATGTCGCAGCCCATCGGCACGCCGAGCAGCTTGCCGCAGAAGTGATCCTCGAGACCCGCGCGGGTGATCTGCTTGCCGTCGTACAGATACTCGGGGCCGATGAAACCGACCACCGTGTTCACCAGGAACGGCTCGAACTTGCGCGCGACCGCATAGGCGCGCGCCTCGCAGGTCTGCTGATCGACGCCGAAATGCGCATCCGCCGACAACGCGCTGCCCTGCCCCGTTTCGAAATACATCAGATTGCCGCCGACGGTGCCGCGTTTGAGCGAGCGCCCCGCGTCGTACGCTTCCTTCAGCAGCGCGAGCGAAATGCCGAAGCTCGCGTTCGCTTTCTCGGTGCCCGCGATCGACTGAAACACCAGATCGACCGGCGCGCCTTTTTCGATCGCGGCGAGCGTGCTGGTGACGTGCGTGAGCACGCACGATTGCGTCGGCACCTGATAGCGCTGGCGGAATTCGTCGATCATCAGCAACAGCTTCGTGATCGCGGCGAGATTGTCGCTGGCCGGATTGATGCCGATCATCGCGTCGCCGCAGCCGTACAGCACGCCGTCGAGCATCGACGCGGCGATGCCTTTGACGTCGTCGGTCGGATGATTCGGCTGCAGACGCACCGACATGCGGCCCGGCAAACCGACCGTGTTGCGAAAGCGCGTGATCACCGGACGTTTACGCGCGACCGCGATCAGGTCCTGGTTGCGCATCAGCTTCGAGACCGCGGCGACCATTTCGGGCGTGAGGCCTTTTTTGACGCGTTCTAGCGCGTCGGTATCGGTCGTGCTGGCGAGTAGCCAGTTGCGGAAGTCGCCGACCGTCAGATGTGCGATTTCGGCGAAGGCCTGCGCGGAGTGATCGTCGATGATCAGGCGGGTGACTTCGTCGCTCTCGTAGGGGATCAGCGCTTCGTTCAGGAAGGTGCGCAGCGGGACCTCGGCGAGCGCCATCTTCGCGGCGACGCGTTCCTCTTCGCTCGCCGCTGCGAGGCCCGCGAGCTGGTCGCCGGAACGTGGCGGACTGGCTTTGGCCAGCAGGGTTTTCAGGTCGGCGAAGCGGTAGGTGCGGGTGCCGATCGACTCGGTGTAGGTCATGGGTGCGGCTCCATTGCTTCGCTTGGGGCGGGGAGGAATGGGAACGGCGGGTACTTTTACTTGTTGCTTGGGTTGCTTTTGTGATTGGTGTGGATCACACGATAGCGCCAAATGGCGGGGGTGTCATGGCGAGTTGGGTTTGGGGTTTTGTCGGGTTATTGGTTGGTTGATGTTGGGTGCTGGCTGTTCGCTGTTGGCTGGTGGTTGATTGGCGCGGCGAACCCCTCGACATTGGATGGCTGGCGGAGATTGCGTGTCTGTCGCCATATCACTGGCCGCGCCGTTTGAAACGTTTTCCGTTTCGAACGCGAGCTGCTCAGTATGTCAGAAAATAATTTAAAAAATATTCGGTTGTTTCTATACACATAGAACTTAAATGAGCAACCTCATATAGGATTTATTTACATTTCTGCATTGACATATCCAGTTGCTTCGGGATTTTTGCTCCAGATTCCAGGTGCGTCCAATCTGCGAAGGAGTGGGGGGGACTGGCAAATAATCGTTCGTATCAGTCATTGATTTCGAGGAACAGCCAGGCACCCATTGCGGACCGTCTGCCGGCGCAAGCGAGGCCAGAGATCGTTGCGTTAAGAAAATTTCTTTTTTCGAATATTTTTTCTTTTTCTTCATTTCAATTTCAAACGATCATCATTGATGCAGTAAATCCTGGGGAGGAACCGTAGTGTGTATGCATCGGAACAAGTGATGTATTCGCGCCGCATAATCATGACGTAAATTCCGATTACAGAGAAGTTTCCGGCGTTTCATATTTGCGATTTGCAGAGTCGATAGACGTTTGCCCAGGAGGAGCATCATTCATGTTCAGGAAACAAATCCGCGCAGCATTGCTTGGAATGTGCATGGCGATGCTGGCGCAGGCGAGTCATGCGCAAGTCGCTTACTCGACCGACTGGCTCGCGAACACGTACGGCACGCTGGTCCAGCACGTCGGCAATGCCGCGCGCTCGATGTGGGTCGCGCCCGAGGGCGTGATCTACACGTCGTCGCGCTGGGACGAGAACGCAGGCGGCGTCGCGCTCTACCAGAACGCGCATCCGATAGGCACGATCGGCATCCATGACGAATTCCAGGGCGGCGCGATTACCGGCAACGCGACGTCGATCTTCGTCGCGCTCGGCTATAGCCGCGACTTCGGCAGCGGCTCGGTGGGCCGCTACAACCGCAGCACGAACCAGCGCGACCTGCGAATTCCGGTCAGCACGTGGACGGGCCTCCAGTACCCGGACGTGATCACCGGCCTCGCGACGGCCGGCAACCTGCTGTACGCGAGCGATTTCTACGGCAACCGCGTGCGCATCTATACGACCGACGGCATCTGGCAGCGCGACATCGGCGTGACGGGCCCCGGCGCGCTGGCGCTCGACGCGGCCGGCAACCTTTGGGTCGCGCGCATGAACGCCGGCGTGGTCGCACAGTACAGCACGACCGGCACGTTGATGAACACGATCCAGATGGAGGCCGGCGCGCGGCCGTCGGCGCTGTATTTCGACGCATCGACCGGGCAACTGCTGGTGGGCGACCAGGGCCCGGCCATGAACATCAAGATCTACAGCCTCGCCGGGGTGCCGGCGCAGATCGGCACGTTCGGCGTGCTGGGCGGCTATCTCGACACGACGACGGGCATCAAGGGGCAGGTCGGCGATAAGCGCTTCACGCGCGTGGTCGGCATCGGCAAGGATTCGGGCGGCAACCTGTACGTGCTCAACAACGCCTGGGGCGGCGGCTGGGATCTCGGGCGCAACGGCAGCACCGACCTCCATTCGTATGGCCCGACCGGCAAGCTGCAATGGAAGCTGCAGGCGCTGAATTTCGAGGCGACCGCCGCGCCGGACCCGGCGACGGACGGCGCGCTCTTCTTCAGCGGCAACAACGTGTATACGGGCACGGCGGGCGGCACGTTCGTCGCGAACACGGTCGATCCGTTCACCTACCCCAAGGACCCGCGCCTCGACATGAACGACTACCAGCGCGGCGAGCATTTCGGCCAGATCGTGACAGTCGGCGGCAACCGGATTCTGGTCGCGTCGGGGCAGAACCCCGGCAACTTCAACTTCTATTACTTCAACGCGACGAGCGGCTACATCGCGATTCCCGCCGGCTCGCTGCCGGGCTCACCGTTCAATACGAACCTACAGGTCACCGCGGGCTTCTCGATCGACGGCAACGGCGACGTGTGGGCCGGGCTGAGCGGATCCAGCGTGATTACGCACTACCTGATGACGGGCTTCGACGCGACCGGCAAGCCGTCATGGGGCGGGCGGACCACGACGCTCGTGCCGAGCACCGTGGCGCCGGTCACGCGCATCATCTACCAGTCGGACAGCGACACGATGATCCTCGCGCAGGGCCTCGCAGGCAACTGGGACTGGACCGCGATGAACGGACACATCGAGGTCTATCACGGCTGGAAGAGCGGCAACACGACCACGCCGAGCCCGGTGATCAACCTGACCAGCGCGAACCCGAAATCGATCGCGGCGGCCGGCCACTACCTGTTCGTCGGCTACGTGCACACGGTGCCGAACATCGACGTGTTCGATCTCAACACGGGCGCGCTCGTCACGACGCT